>ERZ1023393.5-NODE-5-length-121075-cov-5.836135_pt1 | contig 121075 bp, 92 predicted proteins | sample MGYA00380503_ERZ1023393 | MGnify/ENA primary metagenome ERZ1023393 (study PRJEB33173, sample SAMEA4830379) | metagenome | study: EMG produced TPA metagenomics assembly of the PRJEB25223 data set... | reverse complement strand
TGAACTGCGCCCCGAAACTTGGACGCTATAAATACTAGCCGCTATACGGCTTCCCGCAGGGCCTGATCCCGGTACTCTACCGGGGTCAGGCCCCTAAGCTTTACCTGGCGCCTTACCGTATTCCAATGCGTAATGTAGGCGTCAAGGTCGGCCTTGAAACTCTCAAAGGTCTGCCAATCTTGACCACGAAAAAACTCATCCTTCAGATGCCCAAAAACCTGCTCAGTGGCACCATTGTCGATGCAGTTGCCTTTACGCGACATGCTCTGGATAAAACCATTCTCAGCGAGCGTACTGATGTAAATCTCGTGCTGATACTGCCACCCCATATCCGAGTGCACAATCGGCTTAGCTCCCTCAGGTTTGGCATCCGTAAGTATCTGAAGCATCTCTTGCTGCTGGGCAAGATTAGGGCACATCGAGATGGAGTGGGCAACAATCTCCTTGCTGGCAAAATCGTAAACCGGAGCAAGATAGGCCTTACCAAAGGAGAGCTTGAACTCAGTGACATCGGTACCCAACTTCTGCCAGGGACCAGTCGCCGTGAAGTCGCGACCGATGATATTGGCGAACCTTCGCGCCACCTCCCCCTTATAGGAGTTGTACCTGCGGTAGGCCCTCTCACGGCGTATACCGCAACGCAACCCCATTTCACGCATTATCTTCAAGACCGTCTTATCAGCGATACGCACCCCTTCCTCAGCGCGCAGGCACATGGCCACCTGCCTGTGACCACACCCGTTGGGGGTTCGCGAAAAGATCTGGGCGACCTTGGGACGTAGCTGCACTCTGGTTGGCTGCTGGGGGTGAGCCAGTGCGTAGTAGTAGCTCGACCTGGCAAGGCCAGCAGCTTCGAGGAGATCACGCACCGCGTGTCCATGCCCTGAAAGCTCAGCGACCACTAGGGCTTTGTCCCGGTTTGGGAGCGCTTCTGCGCCTTCAGGGCAATCGATTTTTTTAGGTACGCCACCTGCGCCTCAAGCTTGCGCACACGCTCGGCGAGTTCCTCCTCACGCGTTGGTGGCACTGCCCGCACTGACCCCTTCGGCCTGCCCTTGGGCTTAGGCTTAAGCGCCTGTGCGCCGCCCTGCCGGTACAGCCTGCACCACTGCTTCAACGGTGTCGCGCTTGCAATACCGAAATGCACCATCGCTTCAGGCTTACTCATCCCACCATCAACCACAGCCCTCGCTGCGGCGACTTTGGTCTCATAGTCGTATTTGGTCCGTTTTACTCCCATGGTAAGAAGCCCGTCCCTCCCGATGACGTGGTACATTTTCTGCCACTCTCTCACAGTCGCGGCGGACACACCAAGCTTCCTGGCGGTCAAACGATAGCTACGTCCCTTCTCAAACATTTGTGCTGCTTGCTTCCGAAGCAGACGGTCGTGTCTTAATCCCAGATTGATAGACATGAAAAGCCTCCCGTTTCTTGGACTTTAGTTTTGTTGTCCAAGAAACGGGAGGCAGTTCACCTGTAGGGTACCCTCCGGGGGCTTTCACGTATTTAGCTATTGAGCTTAGTCTTCGTTGATGAGGTCGCGAACCACAATGGTCTGGTCACGATCGGGGCCCACACCAATCGCGGAGATACGGCAGCCAGAAATCTCTTCCAGCTTCAGCACGTACTTGCGGGCGTTCTCGGGCAGCTCATCCAGGCTCTTCGCATCCGAAATGTTCTCGGTCCAGCCGTCGTAGTACTCGAAAATCGGCTTAGCGTGGTGGAACTCAGTCTGAGTCATCGGCATCTCGTCGTGGCGCACGCCGTCAACGTCGTAAGCCACGCAGACCGGAATCTTATCCAGGCCGGTCAGAACGTCCAGCTTGGTGATGAACAGGTCGGTGAAACCGTTAATGCGCACAGCCTGACGCGCCAGCACGGCGTCGTACCAGCCGCAACGACGCGGGCGGCCAGTGTTCACACCGAACTCGCCGCCGGTGGTGCGCAGGAACTCGCCCATCTCATCGAACAGCTCGGTCGGGAACGGGCCAGCGCCCACGCGGGTGGTGTACGCCTTCTGAATACCAATCACGCGGGAGATACGGGTCGGGCCCACACCCGAACCGACGCATGCGCCGCCGGAGGTCGGGTTGGAGGAAGTCACGAACGGGTAGGTGCCGTGGTCAACGTCCAGGAAGGTTGCCTGGCCGCCCTCCATCAGCAGGGTCTTACCCTCGTCCAGTGCCTTGTTCAGCAGCTGGGTGGTGTCCACAATCATCGGCTTCAGACGCTCAGCATACGACATGAAGTACTCGACGATTTCCTCAACCTCAACGTGGCGGCGGTTGTAGACCTTCACCAGCAGTTCGTTCTTCTGGCGCAGCGCACCCTCAACCTTCTGACGCAGGATGGATTCGTCGAGGATATCCTGCACGCGCACGCCGAGGCGGCCGACCTTGTCCATGTAGGCGGGGCCGATACCGCGGCCGGTGGTGCCGATGGCGCGCTTGCCGAGGAAGCGCTCGGTCACCTTGTCCATGGTCTGGTGGTAGGGTGCCACCAGGTGCGCGTTAGCGGAAATCTTCAGGCGGGAGGTGTCAGCGCCGCGGGCCTCGAGGCCTTCAATCTCTGCGAAGAGAGCCTCGGGGTTCACGACCACGCCGTTACCGATCACAGGAACGGCGTTGTCGCTCAGAATACCGGCGGGTAGTAGCTTCAGCTCAAACTTCTGGCCGTTCACCACCACGGTGTGACCGGCGTTGTTACCGCCGTTGGGCTTGACCACGTAGTCTACGCGGGGGCCGAGCAGGTCGGTAGCCTTGCCCTTACCCTCATCGCCCCACTGGGCGCCCACAATCACGACAGCTGACACTTTGTGCTCCTTGAAAGCTTCGAAGAGACGCACCGGATTTCACGGCGCGGCGGCGTCCCATCATCCGTAGAGTGAATGTGGAGTGAATAGGCACACCTCTTCCCATGATACCGTGCCGCTCCCTTTAAGTCCCACGGACCGGGCCTTAAATATCGGCTCGGTGCAGGAAACAGTGCGACGCCCCCGCCTGAGTGTTCGAGGCGGGGGCGTCGCGTGGGAGTGGCACGTGCGGGCGGGATGCCCGCTACGGGCTATCGAATGATCTTGATGAAGGTCATCGGGTACTCGTACAGGTCGCAGCGAGCGGCTACGATGGCAGCCAGCGAGTGGAAGACGACCATCAGGATGGTCACCACCAGGGGCACCACCCACAGGATGAGGCCGAGGATGCCGAAGGTCAGCAGAATCGCCAGCCAGGAGGCGGCGCTAATGACCCACAGGGAAAAGTTGAAGTTGAACGCGCGGCGGGCGGATTCCTTCGTGAAGTTGTAACCGGGCTTGTCCTTGTAGATGAACCACATCACGAGCGGAGCAATCACGCTCAGAGTCGAGAAGGACAGCAGCGAGAGAATGGCCGAGGCCAGGTGGGCCAGAATCGCCATGTTCTTATCATCCGCCGAGGAGGGGGCAAGATTGTAAGAACCCTGAGGGTAATAGTTCTGCTGGTAACCGGCCTGGTAATCCGGTGCCTGCTGGCCATAGGGAGGCTGCTGGGGTTGGTTGTACTGGTCGGGGTACTGCGACATTGTCTTCGTTCTTTCTTTGATCAATGAGCGAATACGGCGGGGAGGGGCGCCCATCCGGTGCCCCCGGAGCCCTTATGATGCCTCCACCCTATCAGCGCAAGGTAAATAGAGCGTTAACCTCGGTGGGATGGCGGATAAAAACTTCACGGCTCGCCGGGTTTACGGTCTGCGGGGTCAGCCGATGTACACGGGGTAGTACCAGAACGCGGTAGCTTTCTCGGCGTTCCAGTGCAATTCCCTCACCTCGGAGTATTTCTTGCACACCTTGCTGATGGCCATAATCAAGAAGACGAACCAGAGAATCACCGGAATACCGTAGGTGCCCAGCGCCAGGATGGCCCCCAAAAAGAAGAGTGACCCGGCCACCTGATCATCGAAGGGATAGAGAATCAAAGCGTCAATTAGCGGGTTGCAGAAGACTACGATGGCGAAAAAGAGCCATGCGCCGCGGGTTATTTTCCAGGTGGTGGGGGCGCCATCGGGGTACAGCGCATCCATCTCGTGAATATAGCCGACCGTTCCTTCCGGTAACCGCTGGTTGGTGGCGGCGCCGGGGCCCGCCATGGCGCTCTCGGGAGCGGGCCGGGTTCCCGGAATATCCTGAATGTGCATCCGCTGGAGGGAGGGGTCAGGCGTACCAAAGATTGGCGTGGGCGTCACCTTGAGGGTTGAGGTGTAAGAGTAGACTCCCGGCTCCCGCTCCGGCGTACTCTCGGCGGCCGGTGATGCGGTGTTCTCCGAGGCTTGCTGCGGGGAAGCTTCGGCCGGGGCCTCGCCATTCCCCAGGGAGATGTTCATGTAGCTCGGAACGGGCAAGGAGTCATCCCACAGGGGCTGGTAGGACTCTTGCTCTTTTCGCGGCTGTTGCGAAGTGTGCTCGGTCATCGCAATCTCCTTCGGCTGTGGTCGTAGCTTAATCCTATCCCTGCCACGTGTTTGCGCAGGTGGAACACTTTTTAGTGCGCGTATATTACGCGGATCCATCGGATCCAGAACGCGAACGCCGGAGGCGGGCTCCCCGCCCGGCCCCGGTTCCCTTCGACACCGACGGTTCTTCTCTCACCATCCCACACGGACCTGGAAGAACTCTCAATGTCCACAATGTGTCATGAGAGTCTATTTTGTGGCGCGCACAACCGAAAATCCTCTTATCAACCCCTTAAAGGTGTATTGTGGTTCACATCTGAGGGTTCATTCTCAGGCATAACCTGCGGGACAACCCGCACCATATTCACAAACGCCTCCCAGAAACACCACGGGAGCCAAGCAAAGGAGCACCGTGACCACCACCGACTCCCCCACCCCGCGTGCACCACGTCGGCGCACGCAGACCCGCCGCAGGGTCTACAGCGGCGTCCTCACCCTCAGCATGGCGCTGAGCCCCCTGGCCGCGCTCGGCGGCACCGCCCAGGCCGCCGAAGACCCCGACGCAATCAAGCAGCAGGTCATCAGTGACAGCATGAAGAACGCCAGCGGCACCGTCACCGCCTTCGTCCGCTTCAAGGGTAAGGGCGCCTTTGAACAGACCCAGCCCGCGGGCGTACGCGCCGGCACGCAGGCACCCGTCAACACCAGCTCGCAGGTGCAGGCAATCGCCTCCCAGGTGCAGAGCCAGGCACAGCAGGTCAGCAGCCAGTCCGGCGCGCAGGTCCTCTACACCACCCACAACGCAGTACGCGGCGTGGCAGTGCGCGGTGATGCAGAGTCCATTAGGGCACTCGCCAACCGCTCCGACGTTGAGAAGATCTCGCCCATCCTGCCCAAGTACCGCCAGAACGCGGGCGCCGCCATTGACGCAGGCTCCCTCGCCACCTGGACCAGCACCACCAACCCCGCTGGCGCGGGCGGATACACCGGCAAGGGCGTGAAGATTGCCGTCATCGACTCCGGCATCGACTACACCCACACCGACTTCGGCGGCAGCGGCAAGCTCGAAGACTACGAGAAGGCATCCAAGCTCACCGAGCTGCCCTCCGCAGACTCCGGGCTCATCAACCGCACCAAGGTTGCTGGCGGCTACGACCTCGTTGGTGACGCCTACGATGGCACCAACACCGCAACCCCCGACGGCAACCCGCTCGACTGCACCACCGGCGGCCACGGCACCCACGTGGCGGGCACCGCGGCAGGCTACGGCGTGAACGCCGACGGCAGCACCTTCACCGGCGACTACAGCAAGCTCACCGCAGAGCAGCTCAAGACCATGAAGATCGGCCCCGGCGTCGCCCCCGACGCTGAAATCTACGCCTTCCGCGTCTTCGGCTGCAGCGGCAGCACCAACGTCGTTATCGAGGCGCTCGACCGCGCCCTCGACCCCAACGGTGACGGCGACTTCTCCGACCGCGTGAACGTGGTCAACATGTCCCTCGGCGGCGAATTCTCCCCGCAGGACGACCCGGAAGCCTACGCCGTTGACGCGCTCACTCGCGCCGGCGTGCTCTCCGTGATCTCTGCGGGTAACGCCAACGACTACAGCCTGCGCGGCGACACCTACTCCAACTCCGGTCACCCCGCCACCGCAGCTAGCGCGATTACCGTGGCTAACGCCTACGGCTCCACCCGCGCTGTGGATGCGGCAGAGCTGACCGACCCCGCCACCGGCACCACCCGCAAGGTACGCGGCGACTACAGCGTCTCTTACCCCTGGGCACAGGCGGGCACCAAGGAATTCACCGGTGAACTCACCGCGATCTCCGAAAACAACCGCTACGCCTGCAACGCCCTCAGCGCCACCGAAGCGGCAGCTGTAAAGGGCAAGTGGGTGCTCATCGACTGGGCTGAAGCTGACGGTAGCCTCGCCTGCGGTTCCAAGGTGCGCTTCGACAACCTGCAGGCGGCAGGCGCCAAGGGCGTACTGCTCGCAGGCCATGACGAAGAACCCGCCCTGGGTATTGCCGGCAACGAGACCCTGCCCGGTTTCCGCCTGGCAGCATCCGCCGCCAAGGACCTGCGTGCACAGATCACCGCGGCAGAAGCCGCCGGCAAGCCCCTGACCGTGCGTCTCGGCAACGATCTGAAGGCTTCCCTGCGCGTGGACACCGGCAAGCTGGATCAGCTGAACCCCATGAGCGCCCGCGGTTTCCACGGCAGCTACGGCTACACCAAGCCCGACATTGCGGCACCCGGCTCGTACATCACCTCCGCGGCGGTGGCGACCGGTAGCAACTCCGTGACCTTCAGTGGCACCTCCATGGCCGCCCCCTACGTGACCGGTTCCGCGGCCCTGGTCATTCAGAGCCACCCGAGCTACACCCCCGCCCAGGTCAAGTCGGCCCTCGTCAACACCGCAACCCACGATGTGCGCACCGAATCCGGTAACGTCTACGCCGTGGACCGCGTGGGTGCCGGACGCGTGGACACCCTCGCAGCCGTGCAGTCGAAGTCCCTTGCGTACAACGCCCAGAGCCCGAACACGACCTCGGTGAGCTTCGGCGTGCTCGAGTACGCCCCGGATGCCGGCGTTCAGACCCTCACCCGCGAGGTGACGGTGGAGAACACCGATTCCGCCGCGCACACCTATGCGCTGTCCTACGCCCCCAGCACCAATATTCCCGGAGTGGAATACTCGTTCCCCGAGTCCGTGACGCTGGCACCCGGTGAAACCAAGAACTTCACCCTGAGCGTGCGCATCGACCCCTCCAAGCTGGAGAAGACCCGCGACCCCGCGGCAGACGTCACCCAGAACGCAACCGACTACTACACCGGCGTTGAAACCGTGCCGGCACAGTACCGCCAGTACATCGCCAGCGCCTCCGGCCGACTCATCCTCGCCGAGGACAACGGCCAGAACCTGCGCGTGCCCATCCACGTGGCCCCCAAGCCCGTCAGCACCATGCACGCCGCCGACCGCGCCCTGACCTTCTCTCAGAAGCCCTCTAGCGACGAGGCCCAGAAAGCAAACACCGGCTGGCAGAAGACCCCCGTCACCCTCAAGGGCACCGAGGTCAACCAGGGCGGCTACCGCTCCCTGCTCGGCGCCTTCGAGTACGGTGCGCGCGTGGACCGGGTGGCCCCCACCTCCCTGTCGCTGAACAGCAACATCAAGGCCAACCTGCAGTACGTGGGTGCTTCCTCGGATGCACCCGCGCTGAAGGCCGCCGGCGGTAACGCCGACGACGGCACCCTGCGCTTCGGTATCTCCACCTGGGCCAACTGGGATGTTGTCTCCTACGAGAACACCTTCACCGTGGAGATTGATACTGACGGCAACAACCGCGCCGATTACAAGCTGGTCACCGACCGCGCCAAGGGCCTGGACTTCCCGCTGGTTCGCCTCTACGGCTACAAGAACGGCAGCCTCGTCGAGCTGGCCTACTACCCGCTCAACGGCGCCTGGGGCGATACGGACACCAACATGATGGACACCAACACCCTCGTGATGGGTGCGCCCCTCAAGGACCTGGGTCTGACCAGCGCAAACAACCCGGACATCCAGTACCGAGTCAGTGCCACCACCCAGTACGAGTGGGGTAACGTCAGCGAAACCGGCTGGATCAAGTACCGTCCCTTCAGCCCCAAGCTGTGGTTCAGCGGCGACTCCTCCGCCGTGGCTGGCCTCTTCCCGGACGCCCCCGGTAGCTCCCTTGAGGCGCACCGCTCCGCCGACGCCCTCCCCGCGCTCGGCGAATCCGGTACCCCCGCCAAGGCACTGCTGCTGCACCTGCACAACGGCACCGGCGACCTCTCGGGCGTGAACGGCGCAACCGGCGACCGCGCCGAGGTGCTGAACATCAAGGAGCAGCAGACCGAGTACATCACCCCGTCCCGCTTCACCGATGTGAAGAGCGGCGATCAGTTCTACACCGAGATTTCGTGGCTGGCTCAGCGTCGCATCACCACCGGCTACCCGGACGGCACCTACCGCCCGCTGGAGTCCGTTGAGCGCGGCGCGATGGCGGCATTCTTCTACCGCATGGCAGGCTCGCCGCAGTTCACCGCCCCGAGCACGCCCAGCTTCTCGGATGTGCCGACCACCCACCCCTTCTACAAGGAGATTGAGTGGATGAAGGCCCGCGGCATCACGACCGGCTGGTCGGACGGCACGTTCCGCCCGAACGCACCGGTCAACCGCGATGCGATGGCGGCGTTCTTCTACCGCTACGCCGGCTCGCCGCACGTTGATCTGCCCGTGACCAGCCCGTTCAAGGATGTGCCCGCCGATAGCCAGTTCTATCGCGAAATCACCTGGCTGGCCTCAACCGGCATCAGCACCGGTTGGCCCGACGGCACCTACCGCCCGGTGACCCCCATCGCCCGCGATGCGATGGCGGCGTTCATCTACCGCTACACCGAGAAGGTGGCGAACCTCGCCGGACGCTAGACGGTAGCGAACCGGTAGCGAACAGTTCGGGTCCTCTCCCACCCCCTGCATGGTGTGGGAGGGGCATCCGGAACCGGCAGGGTCCGGGGCCTGAAAATCCCGGAACCTCTCAAGTTTTGGTGGCGGTTTCACCGGCGGACGCACTCACTCGTCGTCTGCCGGTGGGGCCGCCTCCGCACATCACCGATATACAACCACAGAGCACACAGCACTATCGAAAACAGATAATCCGAAGGAGGATTCCATGACAACGCCTCATGTGCCACGCCGCAGAATGAAGGCTGTCGGTGCGACCGGTTTGAGTGCGGCTCTTGCCCTTACTCTCGGCGTTCCCGCCACTTTCTCTGCAGCTCACGCTCAGAGCCCCCAGCAGGTCGAAGGAAGCACTGCGAGCGCATCCGGTGATGGTGCCTCGCGTATCAGCCCGGGCCTGCAGAAGGCTGAAGGCCAGATTACCGTGTATGTTCAGTTCAAGGGCAAGGGTGCGTATGAGCAGACCCAGTCCGCGGCTGTTCTGGCACGTAAGGAAGCGCCGGCGAACCGTCAGGCGCAGGTGCAGGCTATTGCAGCCCAGGTGCAGTCGCAGGCTCAGTCTGTGGCGGCTGCTTCTGGTTCTAAGCTGATGTACACCACGCATAATGCGATGCGTGGTGCGGCGATTACTGGTGATGCTGCGCAGATTCGTGCGTTGGCGGAGCGCCCGGATGTGGAGCGTATTTCGCCGATTATCGCGAAGGAGCGCATGAACTCCGGTAGCGAGATTGATACGAAGACTCTTGCCACGTGGACTCGTGAGAATACAGGGTACACGGGTAAGGGCGTGAAGATTGCGATTGTTGACTCCGGTGTTGACTATACGCACGCTGATTTTGGTGGCCCGGGTACGGTGGATTCGTACCTGAAGGCTAAGGCGATGACGGAGCTTCCGTCCGCTGATTCGGGTCTGATTGATCGTAATAAGTTCATTGGCGGTGTGGACCTCGTGGGTGACGACTACAACGCTTCCGACCCGACCAAGTCCACGCCTCACCCGGATAACAACCCGCTGGACTGCCGTCCGGATGGTTTCGGTTCTGGCGGTCACGGCACGCACGTGGCGGGTACTGCCGCCGGTTATGGTGTGACGGCGAACGGTACGACCTACCGTGGTGACTACAAGAACCTGACGGAGGACCAGCTCAAGGGCATGAAGATCGGCCCCGGCACCGCCCCCGAGGCTCAGATTCTGGCGATTCGCGTGTTCGGTTGCTACGGTAACTCGAGTGTTGTGATGAAGGCCCTGGACACCGTCATGGACCCCAACGGTGACGGCGACTTCTCCGATCGCGCCGACATTGTGAACCTGTCGCTGGGTGGCGAGTTCGCTCCTGCCGACGACCCCGAGTCGTACATGATTGACACGATGGCCCGCCAGGGCGTGTTCACCGTGGCAGCGGCCGGTAACGCCAACAACTACAACGGTGTGGGTGACACCTACTCCGATTCGGGCAGCCCCGCAAACGCCGCATCGGCGCTGTCGGTGGCTAACGCCTACGGCTCCACCCAGCCGATTGACCGCGCCCGCGTGACCACGAAGACCGGTTTGGAGTGGTTGCAGGGTGATTATTCGGTGAACTTCGATTATTCGAAGGCGACCGCTGATCAGCTGCGTGGCGAGGTTGTTGCCGCCCCCGAGCGTAACCGTTACGCCTGCGAGGCATTCACCGCTGAAGAGGCGAAGGCTCTGAAGGGTAAGTGGGTTTACTTCGACTGGGATAAGGACGACTTGTCGTTCCCGTGCGGTTCGAAGACGCGTTTTGATAACGTTCAGGCTGCCGGCGGTGTTGGTGTGGTGATGGCCGGTAAGGCTGAGCGCTACACGATCGGCATTGGCGGTAATACGACCATTCCGGGTCTGCGTCTGACTGCTTCTTCGACGAAGGACTTGGAGAAGGCCCTGGCTGCCGGTCCGGTGACCGTTGAGATGAACCTGGATTACAAGGCTTCGGGCCGTAGCTCCCACTCGCACGCTTTTGATTTGAATTCTTCGAGCGCCCGCGGTCAGCACGGTTCTGACGGCTTCATTAAGCCTGACCTTGCGGCGCCGGGTACTGAGATTGTGTCTGCCGCAGTGGGTACGGGTTCTAAGGGTGTTTCCTTCACCGGTACTTCGATGGCAACCCCGCACGTGACCGGTATCGCCGCTCTCGTGATGCAGGCGCATCAGGATTACAACCCTCAGATGCTGAAGGCTGCCCTGATGAACGGTGCTTCGACCTCGATTAAGAACGAGAAGGGCGTGCAGTACGCGGTGGATCGTGTGGGTACCGGCATGGTGAATGCTCGCGCCGCCGTGGACGCCAAGGTTCTGGCCTACGACGCAAAGAACCCGGAGCGCGTGTCGACCGCGTTCGGTGTGCTGGAGTACACCCCCACCTCGGGTATTCAGACGGTCCAGCGCGATATCGTGCTGGACAACACCGACTCGCAGGCTCACACCTACACCCTGAGCTACCAGGCAAGCACGAATATTCCCGGTGTGGAATACTCCTTCCCCGAGCAGGTCAGCGTGGGTGCCGGTGAGCGTAAGAACGTGACCGTGACCGTGCGCATCGACCCCTCCAAGCTTGAGAAGACCATGGACCCGGCGATGAACGCCGACCAGGTCGCTCAGGATTGGACGACCGGTCAGACTCTGGCTGCCGGTAAGCGTCAGTACATTGCGAGCGCCTCCGGCCGACTCATCTTCTCGGAGAACGGCCGAGAGGCCATCCGCCAGGCCCTGCACGTGGCCCCCAAGCCCGTCTCCGCCATGAGCGTTGACGCCTCCCGCATCGAGTTCAACGGTGTGGCCGACAAGGAATCCACCGTGACCCTGCGCGGTACGACCCTGAACCAGGGCGGTTACCGTTCGCTGCTGGGTGCCTTTGAGCTGGGCGCGGTCAGCGGCCGTATTCCGACCGGCCAGCTGAAGTTGCCGTCGAACCAGGCTGTTGACCTGCAGTATGTGGGTGCCGCCTCGGACGCTCCGGCGTTGAAGGCTGCCGGCAAGAACCCGAACGATGGTTCGCTGTTCTTCGGTATTTCGACCTGGGGTACTTGGGACACTATGCACTGGGGCCGTCAGGTACAGGTGCAGATTGACACCACCGGCGATTCGAAGGCCGACTACACGCTCGAGGTAACCCGAGAGAAGGGTCTGGACTACCCGCTGGTGAAGGTCTGGTCCATCTCCGGTAAAGCATCCACCGTGGTGGCTCGCTACCCGCTGAACAGCGCCTGGGGTGACACCGACACCAACACCATGGACACCAACACCATGATTCTGGGTGTGCCGCTGAAGGACCTGGGTCTGACCGCTGAGAAGGCTCAGAGCATCAAGTACACGGTGCAGACTGACACCTGGTACAACGAGGGTAACTCCTACGTCGATGCGACGGATGCGATCACCTTCTCCCCGTTCAACCCCGGCCTGTGGTTCACGGGTGAGGAGTCGGGCGTGCCCGGCCTGTTCGTGGACCGCGACGGCGGCCAGCTGACGGTGCACCGCAAGAACAACACCGTGGCCCGACGCGCGCTCTTCCTGCACCTGCACAACGGCACCGGCGACCTGAGCGGCCGCACGACCCAGCAGGGTGTCGCCGACGGTGACCGCGCGCAGGTCGTGGACGTTCCGCGTACCATCCACGAGGCACGCTTCAGGGATGTTCCGCCGGAGAACCAGTTCTACCGCGAAATCACCTGGATTGCCTCGCACCAGATTGACCGCGGCTACTCCGACGGCACGTTCCGCCCGCTGAACAACATGGACCGCGCCACCATGGCCGCGTACTTCTACCGCATGAGCGGCTCGCCGCAGTTCACCGCCCCGAGCACGCCCAGCTTCAAGGACGTTCCGCTCAACCACCCCTACTACAAGGAGATTGAGTGGATGAAGGCCCAGGGCATCACGACCGGCTGGTCGGACGGCACGTTCCGCCCCGATTCCTCGGTGAACCGTGACTCGATGGCCGCGTTCTTCTACCGTTACGCAGGTTCGCCCGCGTACGAGGCTCCCGCCCAGGCCCGTTTCACGGACGTTTCGACGGATAACCTGTTCTACCGCGAGATCAGCTGGCTGGCCTCGCAGGGCGTGACCACCGGCTGGCCCGATGGTTCGTTCCGCCCGGTGGAGCCGGTGCACCGCGACGCTATGGCGGCGTTCGTGTTCCGTTACAGCACGAGCGTGCTGGGGTACAGCGCCGACCAGTAGTGAGGCCCGGCTGACCTGCTGACCGGCTCACCGCGTAGGCAGGGGTGCCGCCCCGGCTGAGGTGCCGGTGAGTCACGGCTGGTTCCGGTCAGCGGCTAATTCTGGTCATGGGCGAGGGGGTCGTACCGCGCGCAGCAATGCTGCCCGGTACGGCCCCCTCGCCGTTGTTACGTTCCGCACCGCGGTGTTTCACGAGTCTGACTAGGTTAAACACCCCTCTCCTTGAGACAATGGTGAGGGTTCTTTCAGCGCCCACTTGAACCCCGTCGTTGAAGCACGGGCCGAAGACCCTAGAAACACACCATTACAAGAGAATCAAGGAGCATTCAGTGGCTATTCTCCCTGAAGCTACCCCCGCTCCGAAGGGTTCGCGGCCGCCGCGAGGACTTCGGCGCGTAGCCCGCGGCTGCGGCGCCCTAGTGCTGGGCCTGACCCTCGGACTGACTTCCCTACCCTTCGGAACCCAGGCGTACGCCGCACCCGGCGTGGTGCGCGGTGCAGACCGGGACGCGCCCCACCAGAACACTGGCACCGGCGAGAACAACAACGAAGTCCTCTCCCCCAGCCTGGACGGCGCAACCGGCGAACGCGCCGTGTTCGTGCGCTTCAAGGGTCAGGGCGCATACGCGCAGACCCAGCCGGATGCGGTCCGCTCCCGCGCGCAGGCCCCCGTGAACGCGCAAGCGCAGGTGCAGGCGATTCGTGCCAGCGTGCAGCAGCAGGGCGCCTCCGCGGCGAAGGAGTCCGGCGCGCAGGTTCTGTACACCACCCACAACACGATGCGCGGCGTGGCGCTCTACGGTAACGTCGAGCAGATTCGCGCGCTGGCGAACCGCGACGATGTGGAGCGCATCAGCATCATTGAGGACATGGCGCCGCAGAACACCGGTTCCGTGCTCGATACCGATACCCTCTCCGTGTGGGCTCAGCAGCACGCGCAGAATACCGCTTCCACCGGCTACACCGGCAAGGGCGTGAAGATTGTGGTGCTCGATACCGGCATCGACTACACTCACGCCGATTTGGGCGGCCCCGGCACTAAGGAGGCCTACGAGAAGGCAAAAGCCTCCGACACGATTCCCGAGGGCACCTACGACCCGAAGAAGTTCCTGGGCGGCTACGACCTGGTCGGTGACGACTACAACTCCGCCAAGAAGGAAACCTCCACTCCCCACCCGGACGCGAACCCGCTGGACTGCGGTGGCCACGGTAGCCACGTGGCCGGTACCGCGGCGGGCTACGGCGTGAACGCGGACGGCTCGACCTTCCGCGGCGACTACTCCAAGCTCACCGAGGAGCAGCTCAAGGACATGAAGATTGGCCCGGGCTCCGCACCGGAGGCCCAGCTGATTGGCCTGCGCATCTTCGGTTGTAAGGGCACCACCGCGTTCGTCCCCCTGGGCCTTGACCGCGTGCTCGACCCCAACGATGACGGCGACTTCTCGGACCGCGCCGACATCGCGAACCTGTCGCTGGGCAACGAGTTCGGCGTGTTCGACGAGACCGTGAACTACGCGGTCGGTTCCCTCTACCGCGAGGGCATCCTCTCCGTGGTTGCGGCGGGTAACGCCAACAACTACAACGCCGTGGGTGACACCTACTCCAACTCGGGCGGCCCCGGCACCAGCGCCTACAGCCTGACCGTGGCGAACTCGATTGGTTCGACCCAGATGGCGGATCGCGTGAAGATCCTCTCCCCCGCAAACGAGGCGGACACCTACGGCGACTACTCGGTGAGCTTCGACTACTCGAAGGCGACCGAGGAGCAGCTGCGCGGCACCGTGGTGCGTGCCGCAACCCGCAACCGCTACGCGTGCGAGGCCTTCACCGAGGAGGAGGCCGCGGCGCTGAAGGGCAAGTGGGCCCTCATCGACTGGGCTGAGGCCGACGGCACCGCACCCTGCGGTTCGCGCGTGCGCTTCGATAACCTGCAGGCTGCCGGCGCGACCGGCGTGGTCATCGCCTCCGACACGGAAGTGGGCGACACCGCTATCGGCGGCAACTCCGCTATTCCGGGCGTGCGTCTGGCCAAGAGCCAGGTGGAGCGCCTCTCCTCCCAGATTGATTCGGGCAACCTGACCCTGCAGCTCGGCGAGAACCTGCGCGAGTCGATTCGCGTGCAGAACGGCAAGCTGGATCAGGCGAACACCTCGACCGCGCGCGGTATGCACGGCTCGCACGGCATCACGAAGCCAGACGTTGCGGCACCGGGCACGAACATTTCCTCGATCCTGGTTGGTGGCGGTACCGAGGCGACCGTGAAGACCGGTACGTCCATGTCCACGCCGTTTGTGGCGGGTGTTGCGGCGCTGATTATGCAGGCGCACCCGGAGTACGGCCCGCGCATGATTAAGACCGCCATCATGAACACCGCCGACCACCGCATGCAGGACGCCTGGGGCAACCCGTACGCGGTGGACCGCGTGGGTACCGGCCGCATCAACACGCGTGCGGCGGTGGCCGACCGCGTCATGCTGTTCAACGCCGCCCGTCCCGAGCAGGTTTCGGATACCTTCGGCGTGGTTGAGTACACCCCGAACGCTGGTGTGCAGACCCTGCAGCACCGCGTGAGCGTTGAGAACACCGATTCGGTGGCGCACACCTACGCTGTGTCTTACGACGGCAGCACGAGTATTCCGGGTGTGGAGTTCTCCTACCCGCAGTCGGTGTCTGTGGGTGCCGGCCAGACCACCACGTTCACCGTGACGGTACGCATCGACCCGTCGAAGCTTGAGAAGACCATCGACCCCTCGATGTATCCGACCCAGGATTCGGTGAACTACTCGACCGGCATGGTGACCATTTCGGGTGCCCGCCAGTACATTGCGAGCGCCTCGGGTCGCCTAATCCTGACCGATGCTGATTCCTCGGCCGCGGTGAAGACCCTGCGCATGCCCCTGCACGTGGCCCCGAAGCCGGTGAGCGCGCTGCGCGTGGCCGGTGCGGATATCCACTTCGATTCGAACGGCGCCGGTGCGCTGGAGCAGCGCCTGTCCGTTGAGGGCACCGCCGTGGACCAGGGCGGTTACCGCTCCCTGCTGGGTGCGTTTGAGCTGGGTGCTTCGAGCCCGCGCATCCCGACCGCGAAGCTGGGTGTGGGTTCGGATTCCCGCATGGACCTGCAGTACGTGGGTGCCACCTCGAACGTGGCGGCGCTGAAGGCTGCCGGCGAGGACACCTCGCAGGCGCAGCTGTCCTTCGGTATTTCGACCTGGGGTAACTGGTCGGAGGTGACCCCGCGCGGCACCTACTACGTCTTCATCGACACCGATAAGGATGGCACGACCGATTACCGCTTGCAGACGGTGCGCGAGAAGGGCCTGGACTACCCGCTCGTGAAGGTTTCGCAGCGCGGTAGGGACGGCAAGTGGTATACGATTGCGAACGCCCTGTACCCGCTGAACGGCACCTGGGGCGATACCGATACGAACATCATGGATTCGAACACTCTGGTGATGAGTGTTCCGCTGAGTGTTCTGGGCCTTGACCCGGAGGCTGAGTCGACCGAAATTTCCTACTCGGTGACCACCGCGAGCGCGTTCTCCGCTACGACCGTGGTGGATACGACCGAGTCGGTGTCGTTCAACTACGCCACCCCGGCGCTGTGGTTCAGCGGTGATTCGGCGGGCGTTCCGAACCTGTTCGTGGATGCGCCGGGCACGAACCTGGTGGCGCACCGCAGCGGTGAGGCAAAGGGCTCTGCCCTGTTCCTGCACATGCACAACGCGACCGGCGACCTGTCGGGCGTGAACGGTGCGGCCGGTGAGCGTGCGCAGGTTCTGCGCGTGTCGTCGTCCTCCGAGGCTCCCGCTGAGAGTGCTCATTTCAAGGATGTTCCGGCGGATTACCCGTTCGTGAACGACATTAACTGGCTGGCTCAGCGTCGCATTACGACCGGCTACCCGGACGGCACGTTCCGCCCGAACGGTTCGGTGGAGCGCGGCGCTATGGCGGCGTTCTTCTACCGTATGGCGGGTTCGCCGCAGTTCACCGCTCCGTCCACTCCGAGCTTCAAGGATGTGCCGCGTGACCACCCGTTCTACAAGGAGATTGAGTGGATGCGCGCCCGCGGCATTACGACCGGCTGGTCTGATGGCACGTTCCGCCCGAATGATGCGGTGAACCGTGACGCGATGGCGGCGTTCTTCTACCGTTTTGCGGGTTCGCCGGCCTATTCGGCTCCTGCGGTGTCGCCGTTTACTGATGTGTCGACCGGTAGCCAGTTCTATCGTGAAATTGCGTGGTTGGCTGATCAGCGTATTACGACGGGTTGGGCTGATGGTTCGTTCCGTCCGGTTCAGCCGATTGAGCGTGGCGCGATGGCGGCGTTCCTGCACCGCTATAACGTGCGTGTGCTGAATAACCGCTAGTCGGACGCGGATGTGAGGGCCGTGTCGGGTGGAGTTTTCTGCCCCGGCACGGCCTTTTCTGTGGGCTGTTATGTCTGCGGCGTAGACTTAGGTTATGCGTGAATTACAGGTTCAGAACGGCGAGGATGAGACGCTGTCAGCTACTCGGGACGCCCTCAATCAGGAGGAGCTTCTGAACGCGGCGGCTGATTTTGTTGATCGCTATGAGAGCGTCTTTGAAAATCTAAGCCATTGATATTCCTTTGAAAAAGAAATACCCCCGGTGGATACCGTACGCATCTGCCGGGGGTATTTGCTTGCCTCACCCTGCCCGAGGCGGGCTAATTAGCGCTGGCGGGCTTCTCTACGGTTGAGCTTCTCAATGGCCGCTCCCACCTTGGACTTGCGGTGACTGAGCTTCCAGAGGCTGAAAGACTGCGTCAAGGTACTCTTACCTATCTCCACGAGGGAAGGCAGCCCCTGCCCGATGAGTGCCTCATTGATTTCTTCCTGGGTGGCGCCCTGCTCCTTCATCTGCTCGATGATGATGTTCGCCTCCGCTATTTTCCCGGAGGTGAGCGGGTGGTTTTCGAGGCTGGTTTCGATGTCTACGAGCTCGTCGTAGAGTTCAGTTTTTGTTTTTGCCATGGTGCTGTCTTCACCGTCCTTGGTTGACGTGTTCTGTGGCGTAGCGGGTGTGGGGGCGTTTTCCCTCATCACCGGCTGTTTTGAACGGTATCTGAACCGTATGTTCATGCTAACAGCCGCACGGGTTGTCGCACAGGGTTTTTACCGGTGAGTATGCTGTGTATTTTCAGGGCTGAAACGATACTGAACCCACCGCGCGGGCGGGTCTGAACGCACCGTGTGGAACACTACCTCGCCTCCCTCGGCGGTTCACCGCGCGGGATATAAGGTGGAGCGTACACTTAAGTCATGCGTGAATTACAGGCACAGATCATCCGTGAAATGGGCGTCAAGCCCAACATGACCGAAGAGCAGGCACGCGAAGAAGTGGAGCGCCGCATCCAGTTCATCTGCGACTACCTGGAAGCCACTGGAAGCCGCGGCCTGGTACTGGGCATTAGCGGCGGCATCGACTCCACTCTGGCGGGTCGCCTCTGCCAGCTGGCGGTGGACCGCCTCATCGAGCGCGGCCGCACCACCGAGTTCGTGGCAGTGCGCCTGCCCTACCGTGTGCAGCACGACGAAGAGGACGCGCAGGAGGCGCTGCGTTTCATCCAGCCCACCCGCTCCCTGACCTTCAACATTGCCGAAGCCGTGGATGGCTTCGACAGCGCCTACGTTGCGGCGACCGGCGAGCAGATCAGCGATTTCAACAAGGGTAATGTGAAGGCGCGCGCCCGCATGATTGCCCAGTACGCGATTGCTGGCGGCCCCGGCTACCTGGTGGTGGGTACCGATCATGCGGCGGAGTCCATTACGGGTTTCTTCACGAAGTTCGGTGACGGCGGCGCGGACCTGCTACCGCTGTACGGCCTGAATAAGCGCCAGAACCAGCTGCTGCTGCGTGTTTTGGGTGCGTCTGAGCGTCTATGGGCTAAGCCGCCGACTGCTGACCTGCTGGACGGCGTGCCCGGCCGTACCGATGAGGATGAGCTGGGTCTGACCTACCCGCAGATTGATGACTACCTGGAGGGTAAGGACATCGACGAGGCGGCGGCCGCGAAGCTGGAGCAGATTTACCTGCGTAGCCGCCATAAGCGCACTACTCCGGTGACGATTTTTGATTCCTGGTGGAAAAACTAGGCGGAAGAACTAGGTGGAAGAACTAGCGCCTCAATCAGCGTAAAAGCTAACGTGAAATCCCCGGGCTCCCAAGTGGGAGTCCGGGGATTTCATTATGTTTTCGCAGACCGGGGACTATGCCTTCTGTTCGGGCTGTGCAACGGAAACCTGGGCAGCCTGAGCATCCGAATCCTCAGAACCTTTAGTCTCAACCTCAGCTTCTACCTCAGCTTCAGCGGGCGGTACCTTCGAGCCGCCGGTGGCGAGGAACAGCACCAGACCCAGCGCGCAGGCGAGCACCTGAGTGAAGGGGAACGCCCAGGTCAGGCCCTTAAAGCCGAACCACATGTTGCCGAAGTACACGGCGGGGAAGAACAGCAGCGCAATGCCGAGGGTCATCAGCATCGCGGGGCCGCCCTTACCGGCCGCCTGGAACCAAGACACAAACACGATGCTGACCGCGTTGAACACGGCGGCGAGCATCAGCGCAACCATAATCTCTTCACCGGTGTCGATGAGGCTTGCGTCGCCGACCACGGCAAGCAGTTCGCGGCGGAAAATCAGCACCGGAATGGTGATGGCCGCGGAGGTTGCCACGGACAGGATCGTTGCGGTGCGCAGCGCCTCCTTCACACGGGCGCCGTTGCGGGCACCGTACGCGTAGGCGTACAGCGGGATACCGCCCATGCACAGGCCCATACAGAGCATTTCGGGCACCATGTTCAGGCGCATTGCCAGGCCGAACGCTGCCACGGTGTCGTCACCGTAGGAGGCTGCGAGGTTGTTCAGCAGCAGGGCGGAGAAGATCAGGTTGAGGCTCTGAATGAGCTCGGCGGCACCGACCGCAACCACGGGCTTGATGATGGCGGGGTCGAGGGAGAAGTCGCGGATGTTCGCGGAGAAGTTCTCGCTCTGACGCATCAGGAACAGCAGGTAGTACAGCATGGATGCGCCGTTAGCCAGTAGCATCGCCCAACCGGCACCGGCGATGCCCATGCCCATGATGGCGATGAACAGCACGTCGAAGATGCAGGTGACGACGGTGCCGACGATGATGCCGTACATGGACTGCTTGGCGTAGCCTTCGGAGCGGACGAGCTGTTCGAGGGTGAACATGCCGATAGCGAGGGGCGCGCCGAGGAACATGAGGTGCACGTATATGCGGGTCGGTTCGTAGGAGCCGCCGGAGGCACCCATGATGCTGGTGATCGGGTCGGCGAGGATGAAGCCGATAGCCGCCGCAACAATACCGGCACCGAGCGCCGAGTAGAGGGCGAAGGAGGTGACGCGGTGAATTTCGTGGGCGGGCTGACCTTCACCGAGCTTGCGGGAGGCGAGGGTTGAGGCGCCCAGGCCGAACAGGCCGGCAATTGCCATGATGACGCCGAAGACGGGCACGCCGTAGGCGGTGGCGGCGAGGTCTTCGGTGCCGCCGTAGTGGCCGACGAAGTAGGAGTTCACCACGTTGTAGATGCTGGTGATGGCGAGGCCGAGTGCCATGGGCACGCCGAGGGAGAGGAGCGCCTTGAGGATGGGGGCTTCTTTGAGCAGGTAGATGTTCTGCGGGTCTTCGCCTGCGCCGTGCGGGCCGTGGGGACCGTGCGGGCGGTGTCCTGCGGCGGGTGCGCTATTTTTGGGTGCGTTGTTTTCAGTCTGGTGGGACGTCATAGGTTCCTTGGTCTGTGTGGTCCGGTCACTTGTGTGCGTCAGATAGACGGCTGATGTCCGCGAATGTGCGGGTGCCGGGGCGCCCGAAATGTCTTGCTCGTTCCCTGGGCCGTTGAGGCTTCCGCGTGGGGGTGAGTGCGGGCGTAACTTTCATATTTTACCGATGTTCAGCGCGGGTGGGTAGATGCTCACCGTGAGCAAAACCTATTGTTGCACGGGGTGCACAGACGCGGCGGCACCATAAAACGGCGAGGCGCCCCTCCCCCGCTATTGGGAGTGGAGCGCCTCGCCTCATACGTAGGAGCGTGAGCTATTCGAGTTCAACCGGGCCGCGCACACGCATTTCTTCAATGTCCATGCGTTCCTGAATCTGGTGCAGAACGTTCATGTCGATGGTTCCTTCGTCACGCAAACGCTTGAGGATATCACGCTGAACGTCTAGCAAACCCAGACGCAACTCTTCCTCTTTGTCGTCTCCTTCGAGCAGCAGCAACACATCTTCCGGGGTGTCTTCCCCATGCTTCTGCAGGGTAATCAGGTTGCGGTATTTGCTGATGAGGAACATATGGTCTTCGGCAACGCGGTCAATAATTTCCTGCGGGGCGTTGATCCGGTCGCCTACTTCTTGGATGCTGTCGTAGGACTCAGTGAGCATAACGCGGATTGCTTGGCCGATCTCTTCTTCTTCGGTGTTATCAACCGGCAGTTTTGCCCACTTAATGACCAGGGGCAGCAGCATGCCCTGCACGACCATGGAGCACAGCACCACGCCGGACACCACGAAGATCACGAGGTCGCGGTATTCAATACTTGCCGGGATGGACAGCGCCACCGCCAGGGACACGCCGCCGCGCAGACCCGCCATGGTGGATACGATGCGTCCGCGGTGGGTAATGCGCAGGGTGCGCTGCTTTTTGCTGCGGTCAAGCAGTCGAATCGTGAAAATGGCGACCTGCAGGAATACGTAGCGAATAGCAACGCAGGCAATCCAGGTGACCAGCACAACGAGCAGGCCGTAGCTCCAGGTGGTGCCGTAGAAGTTCTTGGCGACGCCCATACGTTCCACGGCGGAGGGCAGCTGCACACCGACCATGACGAACAGCACGGCGTTCATGACGAAGGTAACGAACGCCCAGATGGGCAGACCGTAGGTGCGGTTCTGCGGTTTGATGGTGTCCGGGCCGTAGTAGGTCAGGTAGAAAGCGGCGACGACTACAGCAACCACGCCGGAACCCTTCATATCGAGGAAAGGCTCGATTTTCTCCGCGAGCAGGAACGCGATGAAGGGCACGGTCAGCATGAAGCAGGTGTACCACATCGGATTGTCAATGTGGGCACGAATCTTGTTGGCTCCCCAGCCAACCGCCAGGCCGACCAGAATACCGATGAGGAAGGAGAAGAAGAACATGCCGCTGGAGTGGCCGAAGGAGAGTTCCTGCCCGGCGGCTACCTGCAGTGCGAGGGCGAGCAGCACGAGGGTCGTGCCGTCGTTAATGAGCGCCTCCGCCTTGAGGGTGGTGATGGAGGACTTGGGCAGTTTCCCGTTGAGGGTTGCCACAGCGACCGCGTCGGTGGGTGCGAGCGCCACACCGATGAGCAACGCCGCACCCCAGGCGCTCACGCCGATGAACTCGTGCAGAATCCCTGCGACGCCAAAGGCGGTGACGATGACCAGCAGCGTTCCGGTGAGGATGACGCCGCGGATGTGGGTACGCGCTTCACGCCATGAGGTGTTTCGGGTTTCCCAGAAGAGCATGACGGGCAGGAAAATTTCGAGGATAACGTGCGGCGGCAAACCGAGTTCTTGCACTTCGTGCAGTTCGTGGGCGGGGATAATGCCGATAGCCAGGCCAATGAAAATCAGCACAATGGCGGGGGTGATCCGCGTTTTGTGTGCAATCACGCTGCCTACGAGGACAGCGAGGGATAGTGCGATAACGACTTCGAGCATGCTGTTCCTTTATTGGGTGCAGGGGTACTAGACGCTCGGGTGCTGACGTGGTCGCCCCGGCGCAGTTCCTGATGCGCTGCACGGTCTGTGAAATGTGTTGATGGCGCCCTGCGGGTTCTTGTTCAAGGTGGCGTTTACAACGTGGTGAGCACCTACCCGCGGTGCCCCCGTGTGCACAGGGCTCTACCGGGTTAAAGAGTACACCCCGCAGTTGTATTCCCTGCGCTCGCCGGTGGGTCTGTTCAGTCCACGAACCGCCCTACTCTGACCGCTTTTCATGACGTTTTGTGTCATTCTGACGTGAACTTCGGGTCGTACTGTGTCAGAGAACAGAAATTCCGCCTCCGTGAGTGCGCGCGAACACTCAGAACGTGAGAAGATAAGGTCATGACTGATAACAACACCGTAACCGGCAGCCCGCTTGTTAAGCGCGGCCTGGCCGACATGCTCAAGGGCGGCGTCATCATGGACGTCGTCACCCCCGAACAGGCTAAGATCGCTGAAGATGCTGGCGCTGTTGCCGTCATGGCTCTCGAGCGCGTTCCCGCGGATATTCGTGCGCAGGGCGGCGTGGCTCGTATGTCTGACCCGGACATGATTGAGGGCATCATTGATGCTGTTTCGATCCCGGTCATGGCGAAGGCACGCATCGGCCACTTCGTTGAGGCTCAGATCCTGGAGACCCTGAAGGTCGACTACATTGACGAGTCTGAGGTTCTTTCCCCCGCTGACTACGTGAATCACATTGATAAGCACCAGTTCAAGGTTCCTTTCGTGTGTGGTGCTACCAACCTGGGTGAGGCTCTGCGCCGCATCACCGAGGGTGCCGCTATGATCCGCTCGAAGGGCGAGGCTGGCACCGGTGACGTCTCTGAGGCGACTAAGCACATCCGCACCATTAAGCGTCAGATTGCTGAGCTGCAGGGCCTGTACAACACCATGCCCGATGAGCTGTACGTGAAGGCTAAGGAACTGGCTGCACCGTACGAGCTGGTGCTCGAGGTCGCTAAGACCGGCAAGCTGCCCGTGGTGATGTTCACCGCTGGTGGTGTGGCTACCCCCGCCGACGCTGCGATGATGATGCAGCTGGGTGCTGACGGCGTGTTCGTTGGTTCCGGTATTTTCAAGTCGGGCGACCCGGTTGCTCGTGCGAAGGCTATTGTGAAGGCTACTGCTTTCTACAATGACCCGGAGAAGGTTGCTGAGGCTTCTCGCGGCCTGGGTGAGGCTATGGTCGGCATTAACGTTGCTGACATTCCGGCACCGCACCGCCTGGCGGAGCGCGGCTGGTAATTCGTGCGCGCACCCCGCGTTTGGGGTGAGTGTTTGATGAGGGGGTGGGGTTCGCTGAGGCGGGTCCCACCCTCCTTGTGTTTGTTTGTTTTTGTGAAGGGAGCGGTGATGGTTGAGAAGGTTCAGCCTACCGGTGTTTTGCCGGGTGAGGGTTTGACGGTTGGTGTTTTGGCGTTGCAGGGCGGTGTGCGTGAGCACGCGCTGATGCTGGAGTCCCTGGGTGCGCAGGTGCGTTGGGTGCGTACCGGTGAGCAGCTTGAGGGTCTGGATGCGCTGGTTCTGCCGGGTGGTGAGTCGTCGACGATTGACCGCCTGACCCGTATTTTTGGTGTGCGTGAGCCGCTGATTGAGGCGATTTCTTCGGGTCTGCCGACTCTGGGTACGTGTGCTGGCCTGATTATGCTGTCGAAGCGTATTGATGATCCGGCGCCGGGTCAGCAGTCGCTGGGTGTTTTGGATGTTTCGGTGGGTCGTAACGCTTTTGGTTCGCAGGTTGATTCTGCGGAGGTGCGCCTGCCGTGGCTGACTCCTACCGGTGATGAGGTGGTTATTGATACGGCGTTTATTCGTGCGCCGATTGTGACTGGCACTGGTGAGGGTGTGCAGGTGACGGCTCGCCATGAGGAGAAGATTGTGGGTGTGCGTTCGGGCAACCTGATCGGTATTTCTTTCCACCCGGAGGTTACGGGCGATACGACTGTGCATGAGGAACTGCTGGCTCTGGCACGCGAGGTGAAGGGCAAGTAGCCCCTCCCCCCCCAAAAAAAAACATAAGCCCGGTAATAAGCCTTTAAAGAGTTGTGGCGGTGACCGTTGTTCGGTCACCGCCACAACTGTTTTTGCGCGGGTTTATGCGTGAGTGGGTTTATGCGCGGGAACTGCTGGGGATTTGGGGCTGGGCCTTCCACTGCTGGTAGGCGCTCGTGGCGAGGAATCGTGCACGGTTGCCGTCGCTGAGCGTCTTGATGTCTGCGGGGGCTGCCTCGTACCACTTTTCGTAGAGACGGATAATCATCTCGGGGTAGGCGGCTTCTTCCAGGTCTGCGCGGTGGGGGATGAATTCGTTGCGATTCTTGATGTCTCGTTACTCGCGGTCGGCGAAGGGGTCGGTGACTCCGTCGCTGGGGTGGGCGTTGTAGGCATCGATGTTTTGAACGTATTCGGGGAGGGTGCTCCGCCCTGCTTTGAGTGCGGCGTGGCACTTGCTGTCGATTTCGCTGGGCTCAATGATGTGGGCGCCGTCTGCGAGGATGTGCCGATACTGGATGTACGCGGGGTATTGTTCATCGGTGCGCGGGACGGGCTTGGCGGCTTCTGCTGATGCGAGATCTTCAGCGGAGTATGAGGAGCAGCTGATGTACGGCGTGGTGCTTGCCGTTGCTGAGGCGCTCGCCGTGGAGGGTGAGGAGGTGCTGCTTGCCGCGGTGTTTGCACCGCCGCAGGCGGCAAGGAGCAGGGGCAGGACAATCGCAACGGTACCGCATCGTACAATGCTGCGACGGTTGGAGAAGGTCTTCGGGGTGAGAGCCATGGGGTCACCTCATAACGTGGGTGTAGTAATGTATTGCGCCCCACTATACCTGCAGATTTGATATATGGTCAATGAAAATATGTGTCTTTTTCAGTAAAACCAATATTGCCTTTTTCTCCCCCTCTAAATACAACTGACAAGCGATAACTCACTAATAAGGGTTGAATGCCCTAGATAGTTTGCTGAAATTTTTGCCATTCCTTGTGGGTATTTGCAAAACACCCCACACGCTACACCGTCCAACGTATACTGAGACGCAATATATCGTTCCATCCCTCTTGTGAGGTAGTCTCATGACCCACACCCCTGTTTTTCTTTCGTTCCGTTCCAGCACTCTACGACGCAGTGCCGCGCTGGCGATTCTCCCCCTGCTTCTTGCCTCCTGCGGTAGCTCCACCAGCACGGCATCAAACACTCCCGCGCCCTCGAATACGACCGCGACTTCATCCCCGTCAGCAACAAGTGCCACCGGGTCTGCCTCCTTTTCCGCGGCGAAGAAGAGCTCCACCCCCTGCCTTGAACCTGACGAAGCCGCGAAAGCTCAAACCCTCAAGCAGCAGGAAGCTATCAGCGCCGACCGCGGAACAGCGCTCCCCTCCTACGTCTCCGCGCGGCATGTTGTGCGCAACCAGGCGAACTTCCCCACCCGTGCCGAAGCTGAATCAGCAGGAGCCGAGTGCCTGGCGCTGTACGAGAAGAACAAGGCCGATCACGCCTACGCCGCGGCGTGGGTGCGCGCTATCGATGACAATAACGTGGCAAGCGGAAAGGTAGCCTCCGGCCCGCGCGCTGACATCCAGAGCGCAGACCCCTACAAAGCAAGCAACTACGTAGACATTCGAGAGGGTAAGGAGTACTTCCCGACCCGACAGGAGCTGCTCGCGGCAAACTACCCCGAGAACTACATTGCTGCTTTTGAGGCGTGGGCGCAGCAGGCGCCAGCCGATGTGAAGCAGAAGAGCGACGCGAACCGTGCGGCCGCTAAGGATACTCGCTGGTCTGAGGTGGTAACCCTGCCCAGCCCCGACAACCCCGCCTAATCCAATCCTTTCTAATCCCAAAAATAGTTGTGGCGGTGACCGTTTCATTCGGTCACCGCCACAACTGTTATAGGGTACAGGTTAGGGGGTTAGGGTAGGAGCGCCAACCCAAACTCAATAATGATTAGCGCGACAGCACACGCGAAGAGTACCCCACGCGGCACGTTGAACTTCTGCCAGAGCCTATACAGCTGGCTGGGAACCCCCCAAATAATGACTGCCCGATAGGCAAGCGTCATCAGGGGGCCACCCCACTGAATAATCATCAGGGCAAGAGCAAAACCCACGCCAAGCACATCCAGAATGCGCCGGTGCTTTAGCACCTGCTCCCTCTCCTTTTGATAGCCAGGGTTGTTTAGCAACCTTGGTGGTGCTTTTTTCAGCTGACCCACAATGATCAAAACCGCCAGCGGGATCAGAGAAATATCGAAGAACATGGGAACCGCCTTTCATGTTGGGGTTCGCTCGCTACGCCGGTGACGAGCTAATGGTGCACCATCATTGGTGAAAAATTCTCAAAAACAAGTAGTGTGCAACACGTGCATAACGTATTGTGGGTTACTTTACAGTACATATAGACCCTATTCAAGAGGTAAACAACTCCCCCCCCCCCCCGAAAAATTTTGAAAAATTTTTAAAAAATAAGGGCGCCGGGAACCTTACGTTCCCGGCGCCCATTCCCCAGCTGTTCATACCTCAGCGGGGTTCAATTTAGAGGCGGAAGAAACCTTCCACCGCGCGAGTCATGTACGCCATGTCGTCCACATGGCACATCTCGCGCATCGAGTGCATCGACAGCAGGCCAATACCCACATCCACGGTGCGCATACCCAGGCGAGTCGCCGTAATCGGGCCAATCGTCGAACCACACGGCATATTGTTGTTCGACACGAACTCCTGATACGGCACACCGGCCTTCGCACACGCCGCGGCAAACACGCCAGCACCCACCGAATCCGTTGCGTAACGCTGGTTCGCGTTAATCTTCAGCAGCGGGCCACCACCGGGCAGCGGCTGAACGGTCGGGTCGTGGTGACCCTGATAGTTCGGGTGCACCAGGTGACCGGCATCAGCCGACAGGCAGAACGACGACGCCACCGAACGACGGTACTCCTCCGTGCTCTCACCGCGCGCAGCCGACAGGCGCACCAAAATATCCTCCAGGAACGGGCCCGCCGCACCACTGCGCGACTCCGAACCAAGCTCCTCATGGTCAAACGCCGCAAGCATCACGGTCTCGGTGGCGTGCTCGTCCGCGTTATCGGCAACGTAACGCTCCAGGGCGGTCAAACCCGCGTGCACCGAAGACAGGTTATCCAGGCGACCCGAGGCGAACAGCTCCTGATCCGCACCGAAGCGGCGCGGCGGCTGCGAGTCAGCGAACAGCAGGTCATAACCCACAATGTTCTGCGGGTCGACCGGCTCGCCGTCAATCACGTGCTTCGCCATGTAGCCGAGCACATCATTCTCCGCCGGGTCCACACCCCACACGGGGTACATGTTGAACTGCTTGTCCAGCACCAGTTCATTGCGCTTGTGGTCCAGGTGCGGTGCCAGCTGCGGGATGCGCGCAATCGGGCCGGTGCGCACCAGGCGGTCCTTCAGCTCGCCGTCCTCCATGACGGTGAGGCGGCCCGCCACGCACAGCTCGCGGTCCAGGAAGGAGTTCAGCAGTGCGCCGCCGTAGTTCTCAACGGCAATCTGGTGCCAGCCCTTCGTGGTGATGGAGGAGGAGGGCTTAATCTTCAGGGAGGGCGAGTCGGTGTGCGCGCCGAGTACGCGGTAGCCGCTTGCCTTCTGCGCCTTCGCGCCACCGGCCCAGGCGATAATCGCACCGTCACGGACGACGAAGTGGCGGCCGGTTGCGACCTGCGGCTCCCAGGCCTCGGTTTCGACCAGTTCGGTGAACCCGGCGGCCTGCAGGCGACGCGCCACCGTGCGCGCGGCGAGGTAGGAGACCGGCGACTCCGCCACAAATGCGGCGAGGTCTTCAATATTCTTTACAGCATCAACAGTCATGGTTTAACCCTACCTTTTCTTGGGTGTTGACGGGGTGAGTCGGGGTGAAAGTCCAGATGGGGCCCGGATGGGGCGGCGGCGAGCGGGCTGGACTAGCCGGGCGAGGGCTACCCGCCGCATGCGCTGGTTATCGCGGGCCCCGGCCATCGCAGACCCTAGTTATCAACCTTGAGCGGTTGCGTTTCACGTGAAACCTCGCCGCGGCGAGCGCGTGCGTTGAAGATCAGGCAGGCGAGCACCACGTACAGGCCCTCCAGCGCGATGCCCTGCAGCGCATCCATGGGGGCCACCCCCTCGGAGGCGAAAGGATCCAGACCCGCCACGAGGGAGAGCAACAGCAGGGTCACGTTATTGGCCACGTGCAGGCTGATGGAGGCCTCCAGGCCGCCGGTGTACCAGCACAGGAACCCGGCGTACACGCCCATCGCAAACACGAAGCCCAGGCCCCAAGCATCGTAAGTGTGGGAGAACATGAAGAGCGCCGCCGGTAGCACAATCGGCAGCCAGGGGGTGCGCACCCAGCGGCCCAGCGTCTGCATCATGAACCCGCGGTAGGCGAGCTCTTCCGCGTAGCACTGCACGGGCACCAGAAGCAGAATCAGCACCACAATAACCCAAAATTCAACCTGTGATGGTTGCGAATAACGGTAATCGGGCAGGGATGCACCGCTCACCGCCACCATCACTGCGTAGTAGATACCGTAGATCACGAAGCCCAGGCCCAGGTACGGCAACAGGAGCGAGCGGCGCAGGCGGCCCGCCACAGAGTGAATCAGGCCCCAGGGCTTCGGGCCCACGACCAGGCGCGCCAGAAAGAGCGAGGGCACGATGGCGATGAGCGAGAGGAAGGTCAGGGCGAACAGCGCCGGGTGTTCCATAACGAGGGAGCGGTTCTCGGTAATCTCGCGCAGGGAAATACCCGAACCCATAGCAGCCGCGGCCATGAGGAACGACAGCATGAGGGACAGGCCGATGAAGATGGCGATGCCGATTAGGCCCTCCAGCAGGGGCGAGTACCAGCGGGTCTCCGGGTCGGCGTGGGAAAGACGATGGTAGGCCAGGCCGTCGGCACGGGAGGAACGGCCCAATGCGGCGGGGTCGAACGGTGCTTGCGGGGATGCGGGGGGCGGCGTTGTGTTCATACCTTAATCCTAGCCGGGCAGCTCGGGTGGATACCGGCACGAGGTGTCACGCGAGCGGGGGCTCCTGCCGCTCCGGTTGCATCGCGCACCGCGCGCAAAACCCTCAACCTAAGCTCAAACCCCAATCTTGAACCGCGGATTAACGCAGAATGTTACGAAAGTGAAGAGTATGCCGTGAATCCTCTCAAAAACGACCAGGCAAGGCTTTTCACCCATAAAGCTGTGCCATAATTTGAAGCGATAATACACGTCATATACATAGTCGCTGATGACCGCTCTTCCGGGGTGTTTTCAGCACCAGAAAGGCTGCTTTCTTATGGCACTCGTCTTCAACCCGCCGCCCAATTGGCCCGCCCCGCCCGCAGGCTGGACCCCCACCCCCACCTGGCGCCCCGACCCGGCCTGGGGTCCCGTTCCCGATGGCTGGCAGCTGTGGGTCGAAGAGCCCGACCCCGAGCCCATCGATGTCGATGACGCTCCCCTGGAGCCGCTCATTTCGGAAGAGTCCGCCGAGGCGCTGGGTGCCTCCGAGCCTGCCGCCGAGGCACCCGCAGAACCCGTTGTGGAGCCTACTGTCGAGGCGACCGAGATTTCCGCAGAGGTTCCGGTCCCGGTCGAAGAGGCTCCCGCGGAGCCCGTCGCGGCCGAGCCCATCGCGACCGAGCAGTCCGGCGCAGAGTCGGCTGAAGCCGAGCAGACCGAGGCAGAGCCGAAGCCCATGCGCTACCTGACCCCGGTTCCGCTTCAGGAGACCGCCCTGCCTCAGGAGGTGCTGAACCCCGCCGGCGAAGCCCCCGCTGCAGAGGCTCCCGCCGAGCCCGTTCAGGAGACCCCCGCGGAGCCTGTTGTCGAGGCAGCGGCACCGGTCGAAGAGGCCCCCGCAGAACCCGTCGTATCCGAGCAGATTGTGGTCGAGCAGGTTGTTGCCGAGGTGGCCCCCGCCGCCCCGACGATTCCCGTGGCCCCCGTCTCCGTAGGCGCTCCCGCGGAGCCCGTTGCCGAGACCGCCGAGCCGGTTGAGGAGCCCGCACCCGCCGAGGCTTCCCTGCCCCACTCCGTCGAGAACTCCCCGCTGATTGAGTTCCACTCCTCGCCCGAGCAGCCCGAGCAGGCCCCCGAGGCAAGCGCCCCGGCCCCCGCCGACGTCGCGGCTCCTCATGCCTTCGCCGACCAGGAGTTTGCTCCGCAGGCTCCCGCGGGCCAGGAGTTTACCGGTCAGGCCTTCGCGGGTCAGGATTTCGCGGGTCAGGATTTCTCCAGCCAGCAGAACCCGCACCAGGGTGCCACCGATTCCTTCGGTGGTCAGCCCGGCCAGTTCCAGGGTGATCAGTTTGCCTCGCAGCACGGCGGTCAGCCCTACAACCCCTACCAGCCCGCCGGCCAGACCGGTCAGGCAAGCCATGCAAACCAGACCGGTCAGGCAGACCAGCAGGGTGGTCAGCAGGCTCAGCCCGCCGCAGCGTTCAACCCCTACGTCCCCCAGACGGATTCCGCGTCTCAGCACGAGCAGCAGAACTCCCAGCCCGCCGATACCGAGACCAAGAAGAAGGGCACGTTCAGCGGCAAGCTGCTGGGCATCATCGGTGCCGCGCTGGCCCTGCTGATCGTCCTCATCCTGGTCATCGTGATGCTCCTGCCGCGCGGCGGCTCGGGCTCCTCCGACCGCTCGAACCAGGCGGACGGCACCTCCACCTCGGCAAGCGCGCAGTCTTCGGATGGCTCGTCCTCGACCACCGCGTCCGAGGCGAAGCTACCCGAGGGCGAGTACAAGGAGTACAAGGAGACCGTCACCGAGGATAAGAAGAACATCGACATCGAAAAGGTGAAGGGCGACGCCTCCAAGGGCATCGTCTACTACGAGTTCAAGCCCTCGGACGACCTGAGCAGCCGCGCCTACATCACCAGCCTCACCGAGAAGGGTGAGATTTCCACCGGCCTGAGCGTCATCGATATGACCGTCGACCGCACCCCCATCCGCGGCACCGCGTGGCTGGATACCACCAACCCCTCCAGCCCCACCCGCAAGCTGGAGCTCAACGGTAAGGGAGAGTGGCTGATTCGGGTGTACGACGAATCCTCCGCGCCGAACTACGCCAAGGGCGAGAAGTTCCACACGAACATGAACTACTACGCTTTCACCTACGACGGTGGCGAGTCCACTATGGAGTTCGAGGCGAAGGGCCTGGACAGCAAGCGCGGCTTCGCGCTGCTGAGCGCAAGCCGCAGCGACGTCATGTTCGGCACCAGCGTGGCGAACATGAAGAGCAGCATGGAGTGGAAGAGCACCGGCAAGAACCTCCTGCAGGTGCGTAGCACCTCCTCGGCTGACTGGAGCATCGGCACCCACTAGCCGCCCGTAGCCCGTGGCGGCACACTGGAAGAGCCCCCGCATCCCTATCGGATGCGGGGGCTCTTCTGCGTCTGCGGTCTTTCGCAACCGCGGGTCGTGCGGCGGTTTCTAATACGCGGCGCCCAGGGCAGTCACGCGTTCCCCCTCGCGGGCTGTTGCGTGATTGATTCGCTGACGGTGCACCAGGTACACGAAGAAGGTCACCACCGTGAACACGTACATGAACTGGTACGGGGACGTGCCCGCCATGAGGCCCAGCGACCCCTCGGGCACCATGAGGATGTTATCCGAGCTGAAGTGCGGGGCGAAGGCCAGCACAATCCAGTACGGGGAAATGTACATGCCCGCCAGCGCCACGGTCGCCGTGATAGCGCCGAGGGTCGCAATGAACGAGCTTGCCCACCGGTAAAACAGGGGGAAGATTTCCACCACGACGGCGGCCAGCATCAGCGGGTACCAGGTGTTGTGGTGCGACCAGCTAATCGGCGAGATTTGCAGCATCATGAAGGCCGTCAGCGCCAGCTGCGACACAACCGCGCGGGCGCGAATCAGCGGGATCAGCAGAACGGCCGTCACCAGAACGATGAGCAGGGTCAGGGCCACCTGCACGACCGACAGGGCGGTTGCGGTCAGCTGGTGCTGCAGGCCCGCGTGGGTGAGGGTGCCCATGATAGACACGTTATCGAAGTAGCTGAACCAGCCCACGCGGGAGGTGTCGCGCAGCGCCTGGAACCAGTAAATCCTCGATTCTTGGGGTACGACGAGGTACGCGATACCCACGGTTGCCGCGAAGCTCAGGGCCGTGGTGATAAGCCCCTTCCAGTCCTTACGCATGAGCAGCAGCAGGCCGAAGGCGAGCGGGGTGAGCTTAATGCCGGCGGCAATACCCAGCAGCACGCCGCGCGGCACGCGGGTGGCCGGGCGCATGAAGTCGGCCAGGATTAGGGCGAGGATAATCGCGTTAATCTGCCCGAAGTGCGTGGTGAGGCGCCACGGGCCGCAGGCCCAGATGAGGGCCGCCATGAGCGAGACCATGCCCCAAGGGCTCAGGTACTTCTGCAGGGGCAGACGCCAGGCGCGGCTACGCGCATAGGAGTACAGCGCGTAGGCGCACACGTAGCTGAGCACGCCGATGATGACGGTAATCAGCATCATGCTCTGCGGCTCGGTGAGGAACGCGAGCGGGTAGAAGAGCAGGGCCGCAAACGGCGGGTAGGTGAAGGGCAGGCCGCGCGTGCGGAAGCTATAGAGCTGCAACCCGTCGGGGCCGTCGGCCAGGGAGACCGCGCCCAGGCGGTAGACGTAGATATCGTCGGCGGCTGCGTGGGTGACGTAGTTGAGGGCGTAGGCAGCCACCAGGATGAACACCAGGTGCGCCCAAATATCGCCGCCGCGGAAGAAGCGTTCGCGCAGGCTGAGAACGCGTTCGGACGCATCGGAGTGACCGGGTTTCTCGGGGCGGTCATTCGATTTCTCCACCGCGGCGAGCTCCGTGTCTTGAGAAGTGGCCCGGGTGGACTCAGCGGGCTCGGCGGCCGGCACGGACCCGGTAGCCTCGGTGGAAGCTGCGGGGGCCGAAGCCCACGGGATAGCGGGCGCTACCGCCCCGGTATTCTTTTCGGTATCTTCGGCGTTCTTCCCAGTGTTTTTCGCGTGGCTCACGCGGTTGCCTCCCGGGAATTAGCGGCACGTACAGACTCGGCGCGCCCGGTAACCAGGGCGCGGGCACCCCACCAGCCCAGGGGTGCATCGTTGGGTACGGAACCGTACCGCACGGGCTCAACCTTCGCGCCGCGCACCGGGGCGCTCAGCGCGGCAACCGACCAGAGCATCATCGTCACCCACAGGCAGAACGCCGGAATCGCCGACACCGCCAGCGCACCGGCGGCCAGGTGCTCCATGTCGTCCATGGAGCCGTGCATCCACGAGGCGATGCGCATCGGGGAAATGTACAGGCCCAGCACGGCAACCCAGGCGAAGCACGCGGCAGCCACGCGCAACCAGGCCGGCTGCGGGGCGAAGTAGGCGGGGAACGCCTCCAGCACCAGCACGGCCGCCAGCAGGGGCAGCAGCACGTTGTGGTGCGACCAGCTAATCGGCGACAGCGCCACCATCAGGGAGGCGGTTACCGCCACCTGTGCCAGGGCCGCACCGCGGCGTTCCAGCTGGTACAGCAGGCCAGCGGTGAGCACGATGCTCACGAGCGCCAGAGCGTAGTAGACGGGCTTCGCGGCACCCTCGGACAGGCCGAAGTGCAGCAGCCAACCCTGAATCGAAATGTTATCCACATAGTTCAGGCCGCCCACGCGCGAAGGATTCGTCAGCGCCGAGAACCAAAATTCCGGTGCCTCCTTGGGCATCAGAATGAAGCCCAGCGCAATCGTGGCGAAGAAGGTCGCACCCAGGGTTGCGATACCCTTCCAATCGCGGCGCACCAGCAGGATGAGGCCGAACACGAGCGGAGTGAGCTTCACGCCGCCGGCAATACCAATCAGCACGCCGCGCGGCACGCGGGTCGCCGGACGCACAAAATCGGCCAGAATCAGCGCGGTAATGAACGGGTTGATCTGAATCAGGTCGATGGTGCGCTGCCAGGGACCCGCCGCAACCACCAGAAGGGTCAGCACGGCGATAGTTCCCACGCGGCCAAAGTACCGCTGCAGGGGCAGTTCGCGACCGCGCGCATTGACGTAGTTGTAGATGACGGTGGAAAGCCACCAGGCCACCACCACGGACCCCAGCACCATGAGCACCTTACCGACGACCAGGGGCATGAACGCGAAGGGCAGGAACAGCATCGCCGCAAACGGCGGGTAGGTGAACGGCGGCTTAATCACGCCGTGATCGTTCAGGGTCGGGGAGTACAGGTCCTGGGTGAACCCCTCGTTATCAAAAATGGTCATGGCGCCCAGGCGGTAAATGGAGAAATCCATGCCGCTGGCGGGGTCGCTCAGGATTCGGAGCAGGAAATTGGCGCCCACCGCCAGGAGCGCCAGGACGGCAATAACGCCCCAGATTGGGGTTTTGGATTCGGTTCTGGCCACGAGATGTCCTTACTGTGGGGTTTAGCCGCGGATCCCGGCGCGGGGTGTTTCGGATGCCCCGTGAGAGTGCGGGGCATCGGCGTTTTCAAGCCATAACAGTGTATCGCGAAGCGCGTGTATCCGATGCATCAGGGCGCAGATTCACAGGCTTCAGGAGGCGGGCCGCAGAGCGCATTTATACGCACGTACTGTCTTCAAAATTGGTACAAATGGGGCAATATAATGGATTTATATGGCACTCGACGCGCCCTTCGCGGAGTCTAGCGGATGCGGAGCGCACCCGAACACACCGATGTAAACACACCGACGTACCGACGTGAACAACCAGCAGTGAAAGCAGTGATTGCGTGAGCGAACATCTCGGCACCCCATCTGACGGCGAGAAGCCCAACGGCGGCGAGCGCCCCGATGCAACCGGCGGCGGCAAACCCGACGGCCAGCGTCCCCGAAGCCTCGGCGGCCTGAGCATCGGCGCGCCCGGCGGTTCAGCAAACGGTGCGGCAGACGGTGCGGCCGTCTCCGGAGGCGGCTCCTCCGGGCTGAGCATCGGCATGCGCCCGGCCGGCGTTCCCGGCGCTTCCCTCACCACCGAAGAGATTGCGCGCCGCGCATCCGGCCGCGGCACGTGGCATCGTCGCGCCTCGAAGCCCGTCTCCTACTGGATGTTTGCCCTCATCGCCGCACTTCTGTTGCATCGCGTCATCCCCAATAGCGGCTGGCTGATGGTGCACATGGTGACCCTCGGCCTGATTACGAACTCGATTCTGATTTGGTCGCAGCACTTCACCGAAGCGCTCATGAAGATCAAGATCCCCGACGAGCAGCGCAAGGTTCAGGTGGGCCGCATCTTCACCCTGAACGCGGGCATCGTGCTTCTCATGGTAGGCATGGTTGGCCAGCTGAGCGTGCCGGGCCTGTACGCCTGCACGGTGATTGGTGCCCTCGTCATCGCCGCGATGGTGGCCTGGCACGGCATCTACCTGATGGGCCAGGTACGCCGCGCCCTGCCCTCCCGCTTTGGCGTGACAATTCGTTTCTACATCGTTGCGGCCCTGCTGCTGCCCCTGGGCGCCCTGCTCGGCGCGATGGTGGCCTACCCGGGCCTGAACGGCACCCTGCACTCGCAGTTTTTGCTCGCCCACGAGGCCGTGAACGTACTCGGATTCGTTGGCATCACGGTGGTTGGCACGCTGGTGACCTTCTGGCCGACCATGCTGCGCACCAAGATGGTGGATAGGGCGCTTGCCCACAGCGTGCGCGCCCTATACCTCATGTGCGGTGGCGTTGCGTTGACCCTGGTCGGCGCGCTCTTCGGGTTGCGCCCGCTGGCCGTGGCCGGCCTCGTGGTGTACCTGCTGGGCCTGCTGCTCGTGGCCGGGGTGATGGTTCGTACCCTGCGCACCAAGCGCCCGAACGAGTACCCGCCCATGAGCGTGGGTATGGGCTTCTGCTGGTTCCTGGTGGGCGTTGTGGCGACCATCGTCATGGTGGCGACCACCCCCTTCGCGCAGCTGGATATGCGCGCCGTGACCCCCATCTTCGTGGTTGGCTTCCTGCTTCAGGTGCTGCTCGGCGCGATGAGCTACCTGCTTCCGCAGCGCATGGGTGGCGGCCCGGCCGTGGTGCGCGCATCCAATAAGGAATTTAACCGTTTCGCGGCGGCCCGCGTGACCGCCGTGAACCTGGCCCTGCTCGTCTTCATGATGCCCGGCGCGGCGGTGGGCCAGTCCATTAAGATTGCCGTCGCCGTCGTGGGTGCCCTGGCCCTGGCCGCGTTCATTCCGCTCATGATTCGCGGTGTGAAGGCTTCGGTGAACGCCCGCAAGGAGATGATGGCGGCCCGTGCCCGCGGTGAGAAGCCCGCCTTCGACCAGGAGGCGCTGACCCCCGCACCCATCCCGCACGCCAAGCAGAGCTTCCAGGCGGCCCTGGCCGTGGCCATGGCCTTCCTGCTGGGCTTCGCGGTGAACCCCTCCGCGCTGAACCTCTCGGCCCTGCCCACCCTGAACACCGGCTCGCAGACGGTCACGCCGACCGGACAGACCACCACCGTGCAGGTGAAGGCAACCAGCAACTACCGCTTCACCCCCGCCGAGGTGGAGGTGCCCGCCGGTAACCGCCTGGTCGTCGAGGTCACCAACGAGGATCAGGGCATGACCCACGACCTGACCTTCGACAACGGTGCAACCACCGGCACGATCAACCCCGGCGAAACGAAAACCGTTGATGCCGGCGTCATGACTGCCGATACCGAGGCGTACTGCTCCGTGGCGGGCCACCGCTCCCTGGGCATGGTCCTCCAGGTGAAGGTGACCGGCGCGTCCTCGCAGCAGGTGGCTTCCGGTGACCACACCAACCACAACCATGCCGCGACGGGTAATGTCCCGACCCTTATGACGGTCGCGAACGGCAAGATTGACATGTCTGCGGCGCCCGGCAGCGGCTACCAGTACCGCGACCCGAACATCCCGGCACCGAACACCGCCACGCAGGTGAACGGCAAGACCGTCCGCAAGGTCACCCTGGAGGTGCAGGAGGTCGACCGCGAGGTAGCCCCCGGCGTAACCGTCCACATGTGGACCTTCAACGGGCAAAACATGGCCCCGGTTCTGCATGGCAAGGTCGGCGATATTTTTGAAATTACACTCGTCAATAACGGCACGATGGGCCACTCGCTGGACTTCCACGCGGGCATGGTTTCCCCCGATAACACGATGAAGACCATCGCCCCCGGTGAGCGTCTCGTCTACCGTTTCGAGGCGAAGGCCGCCGGTATCTGGCTGTACCACTGCGGTACCGCCCCGCTGAGCCTGCACATGACCCAGGGCATGTATGGCGCGGTCATTATTGACCCGGCTGACATGGATCAGGTGGATCACGAGTACGTGATGGTTCAGGGCGAGGCGTACCTGCACGACACCGGCAAGACCGCCTCCGACGGCAACAAGCTGGCGGAGAACTCTCCCGACCTGATTGCGGCGGGCACCCCCACGCTGACCATGTTCAACGGCCACGCGACCCAGTACAAGGCAAAGCCCCTGCAGGTGAAGAAGGGCGAGCGCGTCCGTATTTGGGTGATGGCGGCGGGCCCGAACCACGGCACGAGTTTCCACGTGGTCGGTTCGCAGTTCGACACGGTCTACAAGGAGGGCGGCTACCTGTTGCGCCGCGGCGCGGATGCGTACGGTAGCCGTGACGGCCACAGTCAGGCCCTGGATCTGGCCCCCGCCCAGGGCGGCTTCGTGGAGATGCAGTTCTTGGAGTCCGGCACTTACACGTTCGTGAACCATTCCTTCGCGGAGATGGAGCGCGGTGCCGCCGGCAAGATTGTGGTGACCGATAGCTAGGCGACCCCGTGAGCCGAGCCCTCGCGGCAGCCGGATTTGTGAGGCCCCGCCGGGTGCATCCTCGGATGTGCGCGGCGGGGCCCTCCGCTACCCGGGGGCCTTTCCGGGCGGGCTCTTCCTTTCTCGCAGGCGGGCATCCGGACTGTATGCGCCGGGCCGGGATGGGGTTCGTATTACGCGCTGACTATGCTTTTAACCTCATCCGGGGGTATTTTGTCGGTATCTGCGGTACGGGTACGTTAGTCTGGATGGATGGCACATAGCACTTCGGGCGCCCCTTCCGAGCGTAACGCTACGAGCGCCTCCAACCACACTTCCGTTTCGGCGGATCAACAAATCTCTTCCCCTCGGCCGCGTAGGGCTTTTCCCTTGCGATTCCTGGCCGGGGCTCTCGCGCACTGGCAGATTATTGCTTCGGCGGTTCTGCTGGGCGGAGGTGTCGCCGGTTTGGCTGCCACCTACGATAATTATTGCGGCATGACGGAGCTGTCCTACGCACCCGCCGCCCTGCGAAGCGATTTTGAGCAGGGCGCTAAGGTGTCGGGTTTCCGGGCGGGCGTCATGGCCGCGCAGATTGAGACTGAGAGCCACTGGCGCGTGGGCGTGGTGTCCAGCCAGGGCGCCAAGGGTATATTGCACAGTTTACCGATGAGGCGTGGAACGCCGAGCACTACAGTTTCGGTAACGGCGGTAACGTGTTGAACCCGCACGATGCGATCGCGGCGCAGGCACGTTATTTGGCCGAGTTGCGTACTCGCTTGGCGAAGTACGCCTCTTCCGAGGACCAGTTGCAGGATGTGGTGCTCGCCGGCTATAACGCGGGCCCCGGTTCTGTGGAGAAATACGGCGGTGTTCCTCCGTTTGAGGAGACTCAGAATTATGTGAAGTCGATTCGTGAACTATCGAATTCGAAGTACAAGCTAACCTGCGCTCCCGAGTACCAGTTCAAGCAGGCAAAGTTGAAATTTGTGAACGGTGTGACTCCGGCGATGGCTGGTGTGCATGCGGATGGTACGGCTCTGTCTCCGGAGGAGTCGGCATCGGCTGCGGCGGTGGCTTCTACTTCGGCCTCAGCGAGTGCTTCGGCTCATCCGTCTGCGAGCGGTTCTGCGGAATCTTCAGTGAAGCCTTCAGCAACGAGTTCTAACCACTAGATTCAGCTTTCTAGATAGCCCACTAGTCTATATAGCCGTTAGGAAATATTCCGTTTCATCTATAGTGCGCGGCTGATATCGACCACCACTACCCCTACTATTCACTCTTAACAGCGCGAGGCGCCGAACCCCAGCAAAGGGTTCGGCGCCTCTTGCGTTATGCTACAGCATCCGGCTCATTCCGCTCGGGCGGCACCGCCGATGCCGATAACACCTAGTTGAAGATGGCGCGCACAACCGAGTAGCCAGAGACCGGGTACACGGCGTTCACGGTTGCGGGCTTCTCGCTCTCGTCCGCAATCTCGATGGATTCGGTGCCGCGCAGCAGCTCTTCCATCAGGATGCGCAGTTCCAGGCGTGCCAGGGGCGCACCGGGGCAGACGTGGACGCCATCACCGTACACGAGGTTGCGGGACTGGTCGCGGTGCGGGTTGTAGGTGAGGGCGTCTTCGAAGGCGTCCTCGTCGCGGTTTGCGCTTGCCCAGTTGATGGTCACGCGGGAGCCGGCGGGCAGGGTGCGGCCGCCAAGTTCGGTGTCCCGAGTGGTGATGCGGCGGTTGGTGACGAGGGTGTCTTCAAGTCGCATGATTTCTTCAACGGCGAGGGCGATTTCGCTACGGTCATCGATAGCGTTGCCGTCGGAGAGAGATGCGCGCAGACGGTCCTGCTCGGCACGGTTGCGTGCCAGGAAGTTTACGAATACGCCCACGGTTGCGGAGACGGTGGAGAGCTCGCCCACGGTCCAGTTACGGATGAGGCTGACAATCTCTTCGTCGGTCATGGTGCGGGGCTCTTCGCCGGGCAGGTCCACGATGTCGGTGAGCAGCTCGGCGGTGACGTCCTTGGGCTTGCCGGCTGCGGCATCCTCGCGGCGCTCGTCGAGCAGCTGGCGGATGTAGCCGTCGAATTCAAGGGCGACCTTGGCGATTTCTTCGCGGTCGCGGCGCAGGGTGGCCACGCGGTTCTTTTCGATCCACTCGGTGAGGGGCTGCTCGAGGCATGCGGGCCAGCCCATGAAGGCGTTCTGCACGCGCATTGCGTAGGCCTGGCCGAAGCCCTGCATGACGTCTACCTCTTCGCCGCGGGGAAGGTCAGCGATGAGGCCCTGCACGGCTTTGCGGATAACGGGTGCGAAGGGGGCCAGGCGCTCGGGGGTGAAGTACTTGTCGTTGATTGCGCGGAACGCGGTGTGCACAGGGGCGTCCATGCCGTTGGGGACGGCAACGTGACGGTTGGAGACCACGTTGGAGTAGATTTCGGGGTGGTCGAGAACGTGCTGCACGTCGGCGTTCTTGAAGACGGAGTAGCCCATGAATTCGTCGTGGGCGACGGGGCAGCGGCGGCGCATCGCGTCGTATGCTGCTACCTGGTCCTTCTGGACCTCTTCGCTACGCAGATCCCAATCGTTGTGTACGTTCTCAGTCATTATTTACCCGTATTCGTTATAGAGTTGTGGCGTGCTGGATGCAGGCGTCCGGGCGATGCACATGGGGCAGGGTCGCGTACATTCGAGCATGTGTAGCCATTACTTGTTCTTTGACCGTATCATTTTTGAGGGTGGTTGCGCATGATAGGCGTTCCTTGTTTCTCATTCGACGAACGACTTCTGGTGTTTGCGTGCGAAGGGATAGATGCTACCGTCCATCACGCCGCATTCACTCTACAGGCCGCGATAGACCTCTCGCCGATGACCAACCCGGAAGACCTCAACAACAACCGCACCGTTATCAATGGTGTACAGAATGCGGTAATTCCCTACTCGTGCCCTGTACCCTTCTCCACCCTGTAGCTTCTTGAATGGAACCTGCACAAGAACTATCCTCGGAGCTAACAGACAAACCCCAGAAAGGAACCAGTCATGACTGTCACCACTCACCGGACTCGTTCCAATGTCACGACTCTTAAAGAACTCCGCGACAACCTCGGAACCAAAGTCAATGAAGCCGTGTTCTCCGGCGAACGTCCCCTCATCAGCCGCAATGGTAAGACTGTTGCCGCGCTCATCTCCTACGAAGATTTGAAGCTGCTTGAAGAGTACGAAGAGCTCCTCGACATTGAGGCTCTTCGTAAGGCACGCGCCGAAGATGACGGCTACCGCATCGGCCTCGACGAGTTCCTTGAAGAGAACCCTGCAGAGAACCCTGCAGAGAACCCTGCAGACTAGTCTTTCAACGCATATTGCTAGGCGGGCGGCACCTCCACCGGGGAGGGGCCGCCCGCCTCATTCATGCCTAAAAACCGCCGGGTTTAGCGCCCGCGCGCGGAGGGGTAGATGCTACCGTCCATCACGCCGCGCTCCACCTGCTCCAGGCTCACGCCGCGAGTCTCCGGCAGATTGCGGAACATCAGCAGCGCAATAATCACGTTCACCACGGCAAAGCCAATGAAGGAGCCGGTCAGACCGACCGCACCCAGAATCACGGGGAACGCCAGCGACAGCGCACCATTCATCATCCAGCCGCTAAACGCTGAAATGCCCATACCCACCGCACGCACACGCAGCGGGAACAGCTCACTCATAATCACCCACGTCGACACGTTCAGGCAGGTCTGCATCGCGCCCACAAAGCAGACGATAAGCACCAGCAGAATCCAGGGACGCGCCGCATTATCGGCGGGCAGCAGCATGGATGCGCCCGCAATCAGCACGTGGAAAAACGCGGTCGAACTATAGCCGGTAATGACCATGACGCGGCGCGGCACTCGCTCCATCAGGCGCAGCGACAGGATGGAGCCGAGCACCGCAATCGTACCCGGCGCAATGTTCGCGATGAGCGCCGCGGACTCGCTGAAACCGGCTTCCTTGAGCACCTTAATGCCGTAGTACATGATCGAGTTGATCCCGGTCAGCTGCTGGCCCGCGCCGACCAGAATACCGACGAGCAGGATGCGCACGAACCAGCCGCGCACGCCTACGCTTTCCTTAGCCGCCGCATCGTTCTGGGTGGTCGCCTCCGCCTGTAGGGTGCGTTCAATATCGGCAATTTCGGCTTCGGCACGCTCGGTGGAGCGGATGCGCTTCATTACCTCCAGCGCCTGCTCACGCTTGCCGACGCGCAGCAGCCAGCGCGGCGACTCGGGCACTCGCAGCATGCCGACGAACAGGCCGAGGGCGGGTAGGGTGCAGATGGCGAACATCCAGCGCCACACGCCGTCGTGCTCGCCCCATACGTTGCCGATGAGGGCGTTCACGATGAACGCGGCAAGCTGACCGCCCACGACCATGAGCTCGTTGCGGCCGGAGAGGGAGCCTCGAATTTCGTAGGGTGCGAGCTCTGCGAGGAACACGGGCACCACGGCGGAGGCGCCACCGACCGCCAGGCCGAGCAGGGTGCGCCCGGTGATGAGCACGGCGACGTTGGGGGCAAAGACGCAGGTCAGGGCACCAATGAAGAAGATGGTGGAGAGCCCAATGATGGTGGTTCGGCGGCCGTACCGGTCAGAGATGCGGCCGCATCCGAGCGCGCCAATAGCGGCGGCGAAGGCAAGCGATCCGGTGACCCAGCCTTGGGCGGTGGAGTCCATGCCGAGTTCGCGGCTCATGGGTTCGAGCGCGCCGTTGATCACTCCGGTGTCGTAGCCGAAGAGCAGACCGCCGAAGGTGGCGATGAGTGCAATGATGCCGAGGTATCGGCTGTGCTTCCCGGTGCCCAGAGGGGGCAGGGTGGAGGCGGTGCTCTGTGCGCTCATGGTGTCCTTTGATGTGCCGGTGGCGGGTCGTCCTGCCGGAGCTGGTTCCAAGCGGCAGGGGTGGGTACATAGGTAAGGTGAGGTGCGTCAGGTTAGACACACCTCACCTAATCCTAGCGAAAACGCTCGGCGGGTGATATTTATTTCTCACCACGCATATTTTTCAGCATATTTTACGGCCGCCCGGTGCGACCGCCTGAGTGCCCCTTTGAGAGGGAGCCGGAGTTTAGAACAGCGCGATCTTCTCGGGTGCCGGGAAGATGGTGTCCAGGGCGGCGAGGTCCTCAGCGTCGAAGCGCAGGCATGCCGCCTGTGCGTTGGCGCGTACCTGTTCGGCGCTGGTCGCACCGGCAATGACGGAGGTGACCGGCGACTGCTGTGCGAGCCAGGAGAACGCCGCCTGCACCTCGGTGATGCCGCGTTCGGTGCAGAAGCTGTGGAAGGCTTCGAGCTGGTCCCAGTTGGCGGCGTCGAGCACGTTCTTCTTGGAGTGGGACAGGCGCGAACCGGCGGGAATGTTGTCGCGGCGGTACTTGCCGGTCAGCAGGCCGTTAGCGAGCGGGAAGTACGGCAGCACGCCCATGCCGAAGTGCCGTGCGGCGGGCAGGATTTCGAGTTCTGCGCGGCGGTCGAGCAGGTTGTAGTGGTTTTCTGCGGCGATGAACCGTTCGGTGCCGAGTTCGTGGGCGCAGTGTTCGGCGTGGGCGAGCTGCCAGCCGGAGAAGTTGGAGTGGCCCAGGTAGCGGACTTTGCCGTCGCGTACGAGCTGGTCGAGGGCGCTGAGGGTCTCTTCGATGGGGGTGTTCGGGTCGGGGCTGTGGTAGAAGTACAGGTCGATGTAGTCGGTGCCGAGGCGGCGGAGGGACCCTTCGACGGCGCGCATGATGTAGCGGCGGGATCCGCGGGCGTTGCGGTCGTTGCCGTTGAGGTCGCCGACGGGCAGACCGAATTTGGTGACGATGGTCAGTTCGTCGCGGTCGAGGCCGAGCTGGGTGAGGGCGGTGCCGAACATGGTTTCAGAGAGGCCGGGTTCGGCGCCGTAGAGGTCGGCGATGTCGAAGAAGCTGATGCCGGCGTCGACTGCGGCGGCGATGACTTCGTTGGTGCCTTCTTGGGTGCGGGTGGGGGTGCCGGGGCGGCCGAGGTTGTTGCAGCCGATGCCGACGCTGGGTACGACGAGGCCGGAGTTGCCGAGCCTGCGGTAGACGGGAGATTCAATGCGTTCCATGCTTTTAACTCTACGTTGGGCGGGTATGTTGCGAGGTTATTTCCCCTCCAGTTGGGAGGCGAAGAGCTTTCTGAAGCGTGATGTGGGGTCGGTTGTTAGGTCTTGGTAGGTTCCTTGTTCCACCACACACCCACCATCCAACACCACCACAGAATCAACACCACGCAACGTCCACGCACGATGAGACACCAACACCACCAAACGCCCAACAGCAGCCACCTTCAACCGAGCAAAAATCTCCTCCTCAGTCTCAGCATCCACAGCACTCGTCGGCTCATCCAAAACCCACACCGGCGCATCCCGAAGAACCACACGCGCCAACGCCAAACGCTGCCACTGACCACCCGAAAGACCAACACCACCAAACGACTCACCCAACTGAGCATCCAAACCACCCTCAAGACCACGCACAAAATCATCAGCACAAGCCACCGACAAAGCCGACCACAAATCAGCATCACCAAGACGCTCAACCACCTCCTGAGGCAAACCCAGAAGAAGATTTTCACGCACAGTCAGTTCATAACGGCCGTAGTCTTGACTCACCAAACCAACATTTGCCAACAAATCATCAGGTGATATGTCCTGTACCGGCTTATCTCCAATGAGGATGTCTCCTTTGGAGGGCTTAAGCATGCCCATAAGTGCATTTACTAGGGTTGTCTTTCCCGATCCGCTGGGCCCGACAATACCAATCATCTGCCCGGGACCAAAAGTGAGATTGATGTTTTTAAGAGCTAAAGAATCAGCTTTTGGATACTGGACAGCAAGATTCCTAATGGAAACGCTGGATATTTCGGGGTAGGTATCGGCAACCGGATTTTTCTGCTTGGGCTGGGCGCTAGAAATAAACTTTCGATATATATCAATTGCGTTTGACCCCGCCGCCATCGAGCTAAGGTCGCTTCCCATCGAGCCAAGCGAGACTATAGCCGAGGTAATACCTATAACAGCTCCAGCAAGAACACCGGGAGCCGGCACCGAGGCCGCTAGAAAAATAAGGGCTAAAGCTAGCAATGCAGCGCTTATAAAACCAACAATTGTATATATTCTGAGGATGTAACGAGCTAGGCTGATTTCCTCCTCACCGGATTTTTTCCGTTCTTGATTAGCACGATGCGCAAAGAATGAACGAGCATTAAGAATTGCAAGCTCACGAGCAGTAGTTATTTGTGCAATCTGGTTAGTGCTATGCCACGCGTTGTAGCTATATGAATATATTTTTTCTATTGCCTCAGCATTTTTACTCGAATAGAGATGTGACATAAAGGCAACAGGAATCATACCTGCAAGCATGCAGAGTGAAGCATATACATTGATCTTTCCTACAGAATAGCTAAGAGATCCCGTCGAAAAAATAATGAATATCAGAGAACCCATAGTGGATACTTGAGACCCCAGGCTCCCCCCTGTCACAGCTTCATGAGCTGCCCTTGATGAGCGAGCATAATCACCGCTCGCGATTTCCTGAGAGGAACAAGTCGCCAAACGAGAAGATACGTTCTGAATACCCGTACTTGACATTCGAGAATTTAGAATCATACGCAGAGAGTCTGATGCTTGTCCCAGGGCAATGTATCCTGCCAGCACAAAACTAACCCCCAGAGCTAGCGGAAGCACTTCATCCCGGCTCTGACCCAAATGCTCAACAAGCCTAGTGACAGCCTCCATCTGCAGAGCGGGGAATAGCGATAGGCACACAACAGACACTAGATAGGAAACGGTCCATACGGGGTGATTTTTGAAAGCATAAACCACGGACCAAACGGTATTAGCCATAATCTTACGCATCTTTATAGTCCCTTTCAGCGGAAGTTTTGCGCCCTGCAGAATCTTCAGAGATCTGATTTTTGAAAATTTCCATAAACTTCCCCTCCGCCTTCAGTAGCTCCCGGTAGGTTCCTTGTTCCACCACACACCCACCATCCAACACCACCACAGAATCAACACCACGCAACGTCCACGCACGATGAGACACCAACACCACCAAACGCCCAACAGCAGCCACCTTCAACCGAGCAAAAATCTCCTCCTCAGTCTCAGCATCCACAGCACTCGTCGGCTCATCCAAAACCCACACCGGCGCATCCCGAAGAACCACACGCGCCAACGCCAAACGCTGCCACTGACCACCCGAAAGACCAACACCACCAAACGACTCACCCAACTGAGCATCCAAACCACCCTCAAGACCACGCACAAAATCATCAGCACAAGCCACCGACAAAGCCGACCACAAATCAGCATCACCAAGACGCTCAACCACCTCCTGAGGCAAACCCAGAAGAAGATTTTCACGCACAGTCAGTTCATAACGGCCGTAGTCTTGACTCACCAAACCAACATTCGCCAACATGTTGTATTTACTCTCAGAAGAAGCACCCTTATACGTTATGTTCCCCTGGGCAATTGGTGTAATTCCAAGAATTGCATTTATTAGCGTTGTTTTTCCCGCGCCCGAGGCACCAACTACTGCAATCATTTGATTATTCATCAGCTCAAGATTAATATCTTTAAGCGCAAAAGACGACGCGCCCTCATACTGAACGGATACATCTTTGCATATAATTTTTGAAATATTTTCACGGTTAGGGTTAGAAATTTTTATCTCAGAAGCATGGTCGTAAGTATCAGAGTCGCATACTCTTCGGAATTGCTGAACAGATAATGCTCCATTAATAATCTGGCCGAATGAATATCCCACCTCTTGGGTCGCGTTAACACAGGCAATGATTCCAATCAGCGATCCGGCCACATACGATATATCGGCGCCTGAATCCACAAGGAAGTACAGGGACGCAAAAAGTAAGACAGAGCAGAGTAGCCCTGCAACTATGGAGATGATTCCTCTAACACTTTCAAGGCTCAATTCCCTACCGGCTGCCCGACGTCGCCAGGACGCTACGCGTTGCGAGAAAAATCGGGAGGCTCTCATGAGGTGAAGTTCTTGGGCGCGGCTCTGAGCCATCAGATTGTCTAGATAGTAGTTCTCTGCCCGATAGTCCTCGTACATTAGGGTGTATATAGCGTAATCACGTTTAGCGAGAATCACCATTGCAATGGCTAGGGGCAATGAACACAGTGCCGCAAAAATTGCCGCCACAATGCTGACGTTCGCAATATTAAGACAGAGAAGTAACACCATTGCGCAGGCACTCACCAGTGTCATAACTGACATGGTGTGAACCTGCAATTCCTGTTTCGATATTGCCTCTCTAGCAGCACGTATATCTTCCTGCGATTTTGTGCTACCTATATCAGACAACGGAAATGTAGATAACCTGTTATTTAACATGCAGTGAACCCGATAGTTCACCTTTGATTTGAGGATGCGCATGTTACTTATGACCCAGCGTTGGGCAATGATATTAATTCCGACAACAAGGGCAAGAGCAATAATATAAATCCATGCTGCGCCACCATTTGAACCGCTCAAGGCTGATACTGTATTACCGATCAGCAGGGACTGACTCAAGGGAATGCAGGCGATGACGGCTAGCGATAGGGCAGTGCTCACTAGGGTCGCGGGACAGGTTTTCCAGGCTAGGCGGAAGGACCAGAGTATAGAGGAAAATAGATTTTTCATTCTCACCACGCTCACAAAGTCATATTGAACTCATCTTTGGGTCCTGAAACTCCTCGATGAGCGGACATTGAAACACTACCCGTGCCTCATTAGTTATTAGTTACCCTACCTCTCACTGAAAGATAAAACACACATATTCGCGCGTGTCCAAGAATATTAAGCAGGTATATCTGTGATAGTGCCGGGCACCCAAGAGCCAGCCGGCACCCCTATCCGCAATACCCCCAGTTCCTCCCTTCGTCATAGTCAGTCATATTAAGTTCATATTTCGGTGACTCGTCATCTCTCGACATATTGGGCCATCATTCCCCGAAATTCTTGCGCACCCTCCAAAACGCCCGGTACAGTGAAGGCGTTATCTATCAAGAGCGACCGAGAGATCTGGCTCGTCGACGTCGCAGCAACCTCGCCAGTATCCCCCACCGTCACGGTGCAGGGTACGGACAAGGTGCTCCCGCCAGAACCGATAGAGAAGAATACCCTTCGGCACCCCTTGATGAGTCACACCAGCAAACCGGTGTAGCGCATCCTGCAGAAGAATTCGCGCACCCTGCCGGTGCGTATCTATCGGGTGAACACGAAGGAAGGTTATGACGACAGTTCACCCGGCTCTTTCTTTTGAGCTGTTCCCTCCGCGCTCACACGCAAGCTGTGAGTCGCTGATTCGCACCATTGCGGAGCTTGAGGGTACCAACCCCGACTACGTTTCGGTCACCTACTCCGGTGACGCGAAGCGCCGTCAGAAGACGCTGGCGCTGCTCGACTACCTGGTGCACGAAACTTCCCTCACCCCCCTGGCACACCTGATCTGTGCGGGCCACTCGGTGCACGAGCTGGAGCGTGCGGTGCGCCTGATCCTGGGTCTGGGCGTGCGCGGCTTCCTGGCGCTGCGCGGCGACATTCAGGAAGGTCAGGTTTCTGAACTTCCTTTCGCCCGCTACCTGGTAGAGCTCATTCGCCGCGTGGAACGCGAAGATTTCGCCCACTTGGCGGCAGGTAAGGTGTCCATCGGTGTGGCGGCGTACCCGCAGAAGCACCCGGAGTCCGCATCCCTGCTGCAGGATATTGAGATTCTGCTGTCGAAGCAGCGTGCTGGCGCGGATTTCGCTATCACCCAGGTGTTCTTCGAGGATGAGCGCTACAGTGCCCTGGTCGATTCGGCTCGCCTGGCGGGTGTGGACATCCCGATTATTCCGGGCATCATGCCGGTGACCTCGCTGAAACGCCTGCAGAACCTCTGCCAGATGGCGGGCATGTCGGTCCCGGCGGACCTCGCCTACGCCCTAGAGACCGCAACCAGTAGCGCAGAGCTGCACCGCATCGGCGTGGACTACGCGCTGAACCAGTGCCGCGCCGTGATGGATGCGGGCGCACCGGGCCTGCACTTCTTCACCTTCAACGAGCATGCCGCGGTGCTGGACGTTCTGGACCAGCTGGACCTGCCCCGATACAGCAACCGTTTCTCCCAGTCCCTGAGCGAGCTAGAATTCGCCTAAACGCGACCCGCTCCGCCCGGCGCGGATGCGCCACCCAAGTTTCCCCCAAAGTACCCCGGGAGCGTCCCGCGGATCTCGGTCCCATCGACGGGGCCGGCAGGGCCCGCTGATTCTCCCATTTCTATCCCCAGTAAAGGAATATGCACTATGTCTAACGTTGCTTTCCCCGCCGCAACTATTGTTGGCTACCCCCGCGTGGGCCGCTTCCGTGAGCTGAAGAAGGCTCAGGAGGCTTTCTGGAAGGGCAAGGTCACCCTGCAGGAGCTGCAGGACACCGCCGCTGACGTGCAGCGCACCTACTTCGAGCGCGTGACCGCCGCCGGTCTGAAGGCTGATAACTACTCGATTCCGGCGACCTTCTCTTCCTACGACCAGGTGCTTGATGTGGTTCGCCTGTTCACCCTGGCTCCCGCGCGTCTGGCTGAGGCTAAGGATGCACGCGGCCTGCTGGATCTGCCCGGCTACTTCGCCCTGGCTCGCGGTACCGAGACCCTGCCTCCGCTGGAGATGACTAAGTGGTTCGACACCAACTACCACTACCTGGTGCCCGAGATTGGTGCCGGCACCGAGATTAAGCTGAACCTTGAGGCTATTGACGAGCAGCTCGAGGTCGCTAAGCAGGCTGGCGTGAAGGTTCGCCCGCAGATTGTTGGCCCGCTGACCCTGCTGTTGGGCGCTAAGGCTGAGCAGGGTTCCGCCGAGGACTTCGCACCCATCGACCGTCTGGATGAGTTTGTTGCCGCTTACGCTCAGGTGCTGGAGCAGCTGGCTGAGCGCGGCGTTGAGTGGGTTCAGCTGGACGAGCCGGGCCTGACCGTGGACCGTGCCGACAACGCGAAGGTTGCCGAGCTTGCTGAGCGCACCTACCGCACCCTGGCCGCCGCCGAGAAGCGCCCGCAGATTCTGGTGACCAGCCCCTACGGTTCCCTGCGTGAGAACCTGCCGGCACTGCTGGGTACCGGCATTGAGGCGCTGCACCTTGACCTGGTGCACGGCGTGTACGCGAAGGCTGAGCTTGAGTCCGTTTCTGCTGCTGGCGTGCACCTGGTGGCAGGCATTGTGAACGGCCGCAACGTGTGGCGTGCCGACGTTCGCGCCGCCCTGAAGACTCTGGAGGCGCTGCCCGGTGCATCCGAGGGTGCCGTGTCGGTGGCTTCTTCGACCTCCCTGCAGCACGTGCCGCACGACCTGGCTCTGGAAGACCCCGCCGAGGTTCCCGTGGACGGCCTGGCATTCGCCGACCAGAAGGTCGCCGAGATTGCTCTGCTGGCTCGTGGCCTGGCCGAGGGTGAGGCTGCTGTCGAGCCCGAGCTGAAGGCTGCTGACGAGGCGCTGGCTCGCTTCGCCGCCGACCCGCGCAAGCACAACGATGAGATTCGTGCCCGCGCCGCAGCTGTGACCGCTGAGGACTTCGACCGCCCGACCATTGACGTTCGCCGCGCGGCTCAGGCTGACCTGAACCTGCCGAAGCTGCCGACCACCACCATCGGCTCCTTCCCGCAGACCGCTGAGATTCGCCGCCGCCGTGCGGAGGCTCGTGCGGGCAAGATTTCCGCCGAGGAGCTGAACGGCTTCCTGCGTGACGAGATTGCCTCGGTCATCAAGCTGCAGGAGGAGCTGGGCCTGGACGTTCTGGTTCACGGTGAGGCTGAGCGTAACGACATGGTTCAGTACTTCGCCGAGAACTTCGACGGCTTCGCAACCACCCGCCACGGCTGGGTTCAGTCCTACGGTTCGCGTTGCACCCGCCCCTCGATCCTGTTCGGTGACGTGAAGCGCCACGGCGAGGGCCTGCGCGGTGAGGCGTTCACCGTTCCGTGGAGCTCCCACGCACAGTCGCTGAGCGACAAGCCGGTCAAGGGTATGCTCACCGGCCCCGTGACGATTCTGGCGTGGTCCTTCGTGCGTGACGACCAGCCGCGCCGCGAGACCGCTAACCAGGTGGCTCTGGCTCTTGCCGACGAGATTGCCGACCTGGAGGAGGCAGGCAGCCGCATCATTCAGGTGGATGAGCCGGCTCTGCGCGAGTTGCTGCCCCTGCGCCGCGACGAGCAGCCGCAGTACCTGGATTGGTCGGTGAACTCCTTCCGCCTGGCAACCAGCGGCGTGAAGGACTCCACCCAGATTCACACCCACCTGTGCTACTCGGAGTTCAACGAGATTATCGACTCGATTAACGCTCTGAACGCCGACGTGACCAGCATCGAGGCCGCCCGCTCGCACATGGAGCTGCTGGCTGACATTCCGGAGACCTTCGTTTCCGGTCTGGGCCCGGGCGTGTGGGACATCCACTCCCCGCGTGTTCCCTCGCAGGAGGAGATTGAGTCCCTGCTGAAGGCTGCAATTGGCTACGGCACTATTGCCGACCTGTGGGTGAACCCCGACTGCGGTCTGAAGACTCGTGATTACGAGGAGACCAAGCAGTCTCTGCGTCACCTGGTGGATGCCACCAAGGCGATTCGCGCTTCTCTCTAGGTTTCCCACCCGGAGAGCTTTAGGTTCCGCTACCTGCTGCGGGTTGACCGGATGATGGTTTGCTCGCGGTGATTCGCAGTAGGTGGCGGCTGTTCGGCTTCCCGCCGGTATGCGTACCGACTGCACGCCGAACTTTTGGGGATAGATAACGGGTCCGCCCGCACGGCTTCTTCTGCACCGTGCGGGCGGACTTTTGTGTGCTCGGGGAGTACTCGAAGGGTGCTCGTGGAGGTACCCGCGGGAGGTACGCCGGGTTTGTGGCGGGTTTGTGCCGGACTCGTTTCGCGGCGTCCACGTGGTTTTCGCGGCGGATTTAGGGTATAAATTACCCTAAATTTATGTGTGGTCTGACCATAACATTTTCTTGCCGTTTACTGAAAGCATTTATATTCATCGCGCGCCGGGTAGCCCCGTCTCCCGATAGGTAGATGCGCATCACAGGTATTTTCAGATTCACCGAAACTTCAAGGCAGAAACGGCTTTTAAAGAACGTGCGTTCTGAATATCTGTTCACCGTTGCAAGAATACTATGCACATATGCCCATCAAATTAGCATTTTTATAAGAATCCGTTTTTAGAATTCGAGCATGACTACTACCGCTTCATCAAAGAAGAAGAAGGGTTCTGTACCCCGCTGGCTCGCCATTCCGGCACCCAAGCCCCAGCTGAGCGAGGCAGAAGTTTCTGCAAAGTACCCGCGCATGCGCCTGCAGGTCTTCATGGGTATCTTCATCGGTTACGCGACCTTCTACCTGATTCGTAACAACGTCCCGCTGGTCACCCCGATTCTGACCAAGGAGCTGGGCTTCAGCAACGCCGCGATTGGTGCACTGTCCACCGCACTGCTGCTGGCTTACGGCTTCAGCAAGTTCTTCACGGCAATGATTTCTGACCGCTCCAATGCGCGTCTATTCTTGCCGATTGGTCTGGTGCTCTCGGGTGTTGCAAACATCCTGCTGGCCATGACCGGTTACATGGGTGAAGGCGCGGGCGCGACGGGCTACGCTGCCGCTATCGCCTCCATCATGGCGACCATCATGGTCTTCAACGGTGTCTTCCAGGGCATGGGTTGGCCTCCCTCGGGCCGCGTGCTCGTGAACTGGTTCTCCACCAGCGAGCGCGGCACGAAGGTTTCCTGGTGGAACACCGCTCACAACGTCGGTGGTGCGCTGTCCGGTCTGCTGGTTGCGTGGGGCTTCTCCCTGTTCGGCAAGACCTGGGAAGTTGCCTTCTGGTTCCCGGCCGTCATCAGCTTCGTGCTGGCGTTCGTGGCGTGGCTGCTGATCCGTGATAACCCCGAGGCTGAGGGTCTGCCCACCGTTGACGTGTACCGCAACGACCCGCACAAGGTGGAGTCCACCGCCGAGGATCGTGCGGAGTCCACCTGGACCACCATCCGCAAGCACGTGCTGACCAACTCGACCATGGTGTACCTGGCTCTGGCGAACGTGTTCGTGTACACCCTGCGTTACGGCGTGCTGGTGTGGGCGCCGAAGTACCTGCACGATGTGCGCCACACTTCCCTTGAGGGTGGTATTGCGGGCTTCTCGATTCTGGAGCTTGCCGGTATTGGTGGCACCGTGCTGTGCGGTTACGTTTCTGACCGCATGTTCAAGGGTCGCCGCTCCCCCGCGGGTATCCTGTTCCTGATTGCGACCGTTGGTGCGATTCTGCTGTACTGGCTGCCCTCTTCGGATGCACCCCTGTGGATTGCTTACGTTGCGTTGGCTCTGATTGGTGGCCTGATTTACGGCCCGGTCATGCTGATTGGTCTGCAGGCTATTGACCTGTCTCCCTCGCACGTTGCGGGTACCGCTGCGGGCTTCACCGGCCTGTTTGGTTACGCGCTGGGTGCAACCCTGGCTTCTGCCGGTATCGGCATTATTGTTGACCACTGGGGCTGGAGCACCGCGTTCGTCTTCATGATTGTGTGCTCGGGTCTGGCCGTGCTGTTCCTGTGGCTGGTCAACGGTGCTGAGAAGCGTCTGATGGCTGAGCGTGCAGAGAAGCTGGCAGCGAAGGCTCAAGCATAAGCGAATAATGCTTCTTCGTTTCTGAGCTAGAGATAAGTTCAGAGGTAGATGTGAACCCGCCTGTACGGTTGTGTGACCGTGCGGGCGGGTTTTCTGCATCCTGGAAGGGGTACCCGCCTTCTCTACCACCCGCGTAGCCCGCTGAGACGCGGCAAAATGCCCCTGAGAAGCGCCTGTACCGGTGAGCCAGCATCTGGTGCGGCGCCGGGCATCCTGTGGCTTGCGGGCGTAAGAACATAGAATGGAACCATGACTACTAACTCTGGAATCACTAAAGAATGGGTGGATGAAACCGTCAAGCCGGGCGATGATTTCTTCCGCCACGTCAACGGTAAGTGGCTTGCTACCCACGAAATCCCGGCGGACCGCCCCAAGGATGGCGGCCTGTACACCCTCCGCGATAACGCAGAGAAGCACGTGCGCGAGCTGGTGGAGAAGATCGCGAAGGAACAGCCTGAGTCCCGCATCGGCGCGCTGTACAACTCCTTCATGGATGTTGAGAAGATTGAGGCGGACGGCCTGGAGCCGTTGCTGAAGGAAATCGCCCCGATTCTGAACTCGGCAACCCCTTCCCACCTGGCTGTGACCCTGGCGCTGCTGTCTCGTGCGGGTCTGCCGCAGCTGTTCGCCTGGTACACCAGCAACGACCCGAAGGACCCGAAGAATTACACGTTCTTCCTGTACCAGTCGGGTCTGGGTCTGCCGGATGAATCCTACTACCGTGAAGAGAAGCACGAGCAGGCGTGGGCGGCGTACGTTGAGCATATTGCCCGCATGTTCCAGCTGACCGGCCTGGCGGAGGGCTTCGGTCTGACCCCGGAGCAGGCGGCTCAGCTGGTGTTCACTCACGAGTCTGAGCTGGCTCGCCTGCACTGGAACGTTGTGGAGAACCGCGACGCGGAGGCAACCTACAACCCGTACCAGGCGACCGAGCTGGAGGAGAAGTTCCCCGGCTTCCCGTTCTCGCAGTGGCTGCTGGCTCTCGGCGCTGACCCGGAGACCCTGGGTCAGGTTATTGTGGGTCAGCCGTCCTTCTTTGAGGGTGCGGCGAAGCTGTTCACTTCCATCCCGCTGATGAGCTGGAAGCTGTGGGCTGTGTGGACTGTTCTGCGTTCGCGTGCGCCGTTCATGTACGACGAGCTGGTTCAGGAAAGCTTCAACTTCTACGGCAAGACCCTTTCCGGTACCCAGCAGATTCGTGAGCGCTGGAAGCGCGGCGTGGGCGCTGTCGAGAAGGCTCTGGGTGAGGAGATTGGTCAGGAGTACGTGGCTGTGCACTTCCCGCCTTCGCACAAGGAGAAGATGCTGGTTCTGGTCGGCAACCTCCTTGAGGCGTACCGCGAGTCCATTGAGTCGCTGGACTGGATGACTGAGGCAACCCGTCAGAAGGCGCTGGAGAAGCTGTCGAAGTTCGTCACTAAGATCGGTTACCCCGATAAGTGGCGTGACTTCTCCGCCCTGGAGCTGGTGCCCGGTGACCTGTTTGAGAACCTGCGCCGTACCGGTGCGTTTGATGCTGACTGGCTGATTGCCCGTAAGGGTCAGCCGGTGGATAAGTCGGAGTGGCTGATGACTCCGCAGACCGTGAACGCGTACTACATGCCGCCGGCGAATGAGATTGTGTTCCCGGCAGCGATTCTGCAGCCGCCGTACTTCAACCCGGATGCTGACGACGCGGCGAACTACGGCAATATCGGCATGATTATTGGCCACGAGATTGGTCACGGTTTTGACGATCAGGGTTCCCGCTATGACGGCGACGGCAAGCTGGAGAGCTGGTGGACTGAGGAGGATTACGCGAAGTTCAAGGAGCGCACCGCAGCCCTGGTGGAGCAGTACAACGCGTACGTTCCGGTGGGTCTGGACCCGAAGTTCCACGTGAACGGTGAACTGACCCTGGGTGAGAACATTGGTGATCTGTCGGGCATGTCGATTGCGTTGAAGGCGTACCGCTTGGCTCTGAAGAAGCAGGGTATTGAGTCGCTGGCTGACGCGCCGGTGATTGACGGTATGACCGGTATTCAGCGTTTCTTCTTCTCGAATGCTCGCGGCTGGTGCACGAAGTCCCGCCCGCAGCATGCTGAGGTGATGATTTCGGTGGATCCGCATTCGCCGGATGAGTTCCGCGTGAACGGTGTGGTGCGCAATATTGATGAGTTCTATGAGGCGTTTGGTGTCTCTGAGGGCGATGCACTGTACCTGGCTCCGGAGGAGCGCGTGCGCATCTGGTAGCATCCCGATAAGGGTATATGCTTTATTGCGTATATAAGAAAGGCGCCCACCTCGTGGCTTGAAAACCACGGGGCGGGCGCCTCTTTTCTAGAGAGCTGTGGACGCTACACGAAGGTAGGCGTCTACTGCTACTGTGCCGAGCGTTGCGTTAGATAATTTCTAGCGCAATGTCCATGTGCAGCGGCTCGGTTGCATCGATGTGGTACTGGCTGTGTACCGGCGAACCCCACGAGTCGTCTCCACCAACGCCGAGCTGACCTGCCAGGATACGCAGGTACGTGCGGTTGTTCTCGGGCAGCTCCCACTGGTAGGAAGCTTCCTCAATCTGGTAGGAGGAGTAGGGCAGGAGCGATACGTGCAGGCCCTCACCGGCAGTCTGCAGCTGGCGGACACGGAAGCCGTGGTTGCTGTCGTTCGTCACTTCAGCCCAACGGACACCCATGTGGTTGCCGCTTTCCTGAGGCACCAGGTACGGTGCGTAGTCCTGCTCGGGGGTGCTTTCCCACACGCCCAGGCGGACGCCGCTGCAACGGTCGGGGTAGGAGTCGCCGGGGCCGAGGCCGTAGTAACGCAGGTGCGAGAACTCGCCGGGCAGTGCCCATTCCAGACCGAATGTGGGCAGGGACGGTGCGTCCTTCTCGCCGGGGTAGTCGATGGTTACTCGCACGTTGCCGGTGCTCTGCGCTTCGTAGCGGACCGTAACAGCGGTGTGAGCGGGGGTTGCCAGCTCGTATGTGTAGGTCACTGCCACGCTGTCGTCGCTGGGCTGCTCAACAGCAACATTAGCGCAACGGGCGTAGCGGCCTGCGACGGTCCACTGGGCGCGCTCGAAACCGTGTCCGGCGCCGCGGTCGTTGTCGGTCAGGGGCCTGAAGGTGGTGAGCTTCGGGGGGCGAATAACATGCTCGGTGCCGTTGTGTACCCAGGAGACGATGCCGCCCTGAGTGCGGGACAGAATAACTTCAGCATGGTTGTTGCGCAGACCGACGTTCCAGCGGCCGACGGTCACCGTCGCATCTGCTGCGTCTTCAGCGGTGTTTGCTTCAGCCTGCGATGCGGGGATGACGTACTGGCCGAAGGCAATTTCGTGTCCTGCAGGAGCCCATGCGGCGTCTTCAGTGAGCACGAGGCTGACGTCCAGGGTTACTTCTGCGTTGTCGGCAGCGTATTCTTCCAGGGGCCAGGGAATTGCCAGCTCGTGGGTGGATTCCGGGGCTACGTCGAAGAAGTAGTCTTCCTGCCACTGAGGAACGCCGTTGACCAGCAGGCTAGCCTTGAAGGTGTAGTCTGCGGTGGAGGTGAAGAGGCTGTCGTTGACGACCGTCACGCCCTTCTGGTCGGGGGTGATGCGCAGGTTGGAGTACACTGCCTTCACTTCAGCGGCCTTGGGGCTTACCTTGCGGTCTGCGAAGAGGATACCGTCACCGGAGAATTCGTAATCGCAGGGGCGTTCGCCGAATGCGCCACCGTAGGCGAGGTATTCGGGGGCGCCTTCGCTCTCACCGGGGTGCCAGAGTGCCTGGTCGATCATGTCCCAGATGAAACCGCCCTGGTAGTGGGGGTAGCGTTCCAGTGCGACGTATTCGTCGATAGCACCGACCGAGTTGCCCATTGCGTGCATGTATTCGCACATGATGAAGGGCTTCTGGGGGTCGTTCGACAGGTACTTTTCGACGACGTCAGTGTGGGTGTACATACCGGATTCGATGTCGGTGACGTCATCAAATTCGCGGTGCCAGGTGATGCCTTCGTAGTGTACGGGGCGGTTGGGGTCCAGTTCGTGGACTCGGCGGTACATGGAGCGGAATACTTCGCCGCCGTATGCTTCGTTACCGAGCGACCAGATTACTACGGAGGGGTGGTTGTAGTCGCGGCGCATCATGGATTCTACGCGGTCAACGCAGGCGCCTTCCCATTCCATGCGGGAGCCGGGGATCGTGGTCTCGGGGGTGGGGATGTCACCGGGGGTGCACCAGGAGCCGTGAGTTTCCAGGTTTGCTTCGTCAACCAGGTAGATACCGTATTCGTCGGCCAGGGCGTAGAAGCGTGAATCGTTGGGGTAGTGGCTGGTGCGGATAGCGTTGATGTTGTGCTGCTTGCAGAAGAGAATCTCTGAAGTCATGTCTTCAACGGTCAGGACGCGGCCGGTACGCGGGTGGAACTCGTGGCGGTTGACACCCTTGAAGAGGACTCGGTGACCGTTGAGGGTCATGATTCCGTTCTCGATGCGGAAGCGACGGAATCCGACGCGCTGGCTGGTGGATTCTACGGTCTTGCCGTCGTGGAGCAGGTCCACCGTCAGAGTGTAGAGAGAGGGAGATTCAGCAGACCAGGGGGAAATGCCCTCGAGAGCGTCGGAGGAGATGCGCACGGATGCGTCTTCGGCGGCGACGGTACCAGACCAGATGACCTGGGTGCCGTCAAGGACGCTGGCCTGCAGGGTGTACGCCTTAGTTGCTTCACCGTTGAGGGTGACGAGAGCGTCCAGGTGTGCTTCGCCGGTGGGTGCATCGTAGTCTGCTTCAACGGTGAGGGATGCGATGCTGACTGCGGGGCGGGCTACCAGGTTCACAGCGCGGAAGAGGCCGTGGAAACGCCACGAGTCCTGGTCTTCCAGCCATGAAGCGCTCGAGTATTCGTAGCATGCGACGGTCAGGGTGTGGTTGCCTTCTGCGTCCTTGCTGACGATATCGGTGATGTCGAAGGTGGTGGTGGTGTATCCGTCTTCTGCGTAACCGACGAAGGTGCCGTCAACCCACACGTAAATTGCGGTTGCGAAGCCTTCGAAGGCGAGTGCGACGCGGCCCGATTCGCTCAGCATCTTCTTGAGGTCGCCCTCCAGGGTGAAGTGCTTGCGGTAGAGGGCTACGTGGTTCTTCTCGGGGATGTGAGGAGCTTCGGGGTTTTCGTGGCCGTCCCAGGGCATCTGGATGTTGACGTAGGCGGGGCGCCAGAGTCCTTCAGTTTCCAGGGTGGCGGGGACGGGGATGCTCTGGTAGTCGCTTTCGTCGAGGGCGGGGGCGGCGAATTCTGCGGTGGTGACATCAATTTCTGAGGCCCATGCAGTGCGGACAGCCCACGTGCCGTTGAGGCTCTGCTGGGGGTTTGAGGAGTGATGGTCGGAGTGCGCTGCTTCCCTGTTGACAGCGTACACGGTGGGGTCATCAAGCCACGCTGCAGAGGGTGACTGGGAGGAGACTACGGGAGTCGCTTGTTCGGTGGAAGACATGTCTTCCTTCCTCTCGTATACATCTTTGTTTGGTCCCTTTAAGGATGCCGGAAGGCGTTGATGAAAACAAGGTTATGGGGTTTTCAACACAAAGTTACGTGTAATGTACAGACCTGCGAAAATTGCATTTTGGCAGTTACTGTTAATGGTTTCTGAAGGGCTTGTCAATCAATAAAGAAATATTCGTGAAAACTCTTCTCGGTTTTTCCTCAATCGCTATACTTAAAATGATTGATAATCACGCGGATAAGGTGTAAAACACATTTATCTGCGGGTAAGCTACGATTGCTTTCCACATAATCCATATCGACCTCAAAGGAGAAGGTGATGGCGGGCCAGAATCACTCCGGAGCTTCCGCAACTGCAGAACACTCCGCCCCAAAACGCAAGCCAAAGAGCTTGCTGACTCAGCGAATCTCATACGCACTCGGTAACCTGGGCCAGGCAGCATACTACAACGCCTTGAGTACTTACTTTGTGACGTACTATGCTGCACAGACGCTGTTCTCAAGCTACGAAAAAGATGAAGCAGCCGCCATGATTGGCATTATTACGCTTCTTGTCTTCATCATTCGTATTGCGGAAATTTTCATTGACCCGCTGCTGGGTAACCTCGTCGATAACACGAAAACTCGCTGGGGCCGTTTCCACCCCTGGCAGGTTGTCGGTGGTGTCACTTCGTCAATTCTCCTTTTTGCGATTTTCACCGGTCTTTTTGGTCTGGTGAACGCCGACAAGACTCTGTTCATCGTCGTCTTCATCATCGTCTTCATCCTTCTGGATGTTCTCTACTCCCTGCGTGATATCTCCTACTGGGGTATGATTCCGGCGCTTTCGTCGTCCTCGCGCGAGCGCAGTATCTTCACCTCTCTGGCTACCTTCACCGGTTCGATTGGCTACAACGGCGTGACCACCACCGTGGTCCCCATCCTGGGCTTCTTCAGCGGTATGGCTGGTGCAGAGTCCAACTCGCAGGCTGGTTGGACTGCCTTCGGCGCTATCATCTGCATCCTGGGTATTGTGACCGCACTGGCTGTGGCTTTCGGTACCACCGAGCAGGACAGCGACCTGCGTACCCACTCTGAAGAGGGCGGTAACCCGCTGCAGGCTTTCAAGGCTATCGGTCAGAACGATCAGCTCCTGTGGATTTCTCTGAGCTACCTGCTCTTCTCCATTGCAAACGTGGCAACCACCGGCTTCCTTCTGTACCACTTCATCTTCGTCATCCGTGACAAGGAACAGTACTCGGTCGTTGGTCTTATCGCGTTCATTACCGGTCTTGTGCTGGCTCCGCTGTACCCGGCCATCAACCGTTTCATCCAGCGTCGCTACCTGTACCTGAGCGGCCTGGCCATGATGATTGTTGCCTACATTCTGTTCATTCTTTTCCCGCAGAATCTGGCTCTGGTCTACGTGGCACTGGTGCTGTTCTACACCCCGAACACCTTCATCCAGATGACCGCTATCTTGGCGCTGACTGACTCCATTGAGTACGGCCAGCTGAAGACCGGTCAGCGTAACGAGGCAGTTACCCTGTCGGTCCGCCCGATGCTCGACAAGATCGCTGGTGCTCTCTCTAACAGCATCGTGGGTGCGGTTGCTGTTGCTGCCGCTATGACTAACGGTGCTGACCCCAACAGCCTCACCGCGCAGAATATTCAGACGTTCAACACGGCTGCTTTCTATGTGCCGCTGGCCATTATTGTGTGCTCGTTCCTCGTCTTCTTCTTCAAGGTTTCTATCTCTGAGAAGGAACACGCGAAGATTGTGAAGGAGCTTGAGGAGAAGCTTGCTTCTGCATAGGTAAAAGCAGGGTAAGTCCTTCACCGCATGAGAGAGGCGCCCGCCTCGTGGTTTATTCCACGGGGCGGGCGCCTCTAGTTGGAGAAGCTATACGCTTCTAGGCTGAAGCTCTTAGGAAGCAGAAGCTGCTGCAGAAGCTGATGCGGAAGAAGAGGAAGAAGCACGCATGCCGGTCAGCTTCCACGCGCCGTTCTCGTACACGCCGTGCAGGGTGCGCTCCACCTCGTCCTTACGATCCGATTCAGAAGGAGCTTCCTGCACGCGGTCCTTGCTTGCGATGAACTCGCCGGGATCCATGGTCAGGCGGATATCCCAGTCGTAGGCATCGCCCTCACGTTTGGGCTGCGCGGTGAGCATGGTGATGGTGACAGCCGCGTCGTGCATCCACGCTTCACCCTTGACCAGCTTCTCACCAAGGGTGCCACTTTCCGGCTCAATCATACTCTTCAGCTCAGACTTGTCGAGTGCACATTCACGCAGGGGCTCAGTCTTACCGGTGCGCATGTAGTATTCCATGGCTGCGCCAAAGAACGCGATGGACTGGTACAGACCCTCCACGCTGTTCTCGTTGGCAACGGCGGGCTTCACGGGCACGGGAGCATTCTTGGACGGCTCGGTGCGAGTTCCAGGCTGGTAGTCGGCAGGCTTGGAGGTGTAGCCGTCGAGGGTTGCTACGCCGGAGTAGTCGGTGCGTGCGGTCTTAGATGCGGAAGCGGAAGCCGATGCGCTACCGGATGCAGACGCAGAGCCGCTGTTTGCCGGCGGCTGGGCACCGCATGCTGCCAGGCGGGTTGCGCCACCGGTTACTGCGATGAGACCGAGTGCGGAGCGGCGGGTGAGGGGCTTGATCGTATTCATGGGTTCTCTCTATCCGTGGTGATGGGCGGACCGCGCGGCGGGTACGGCACGATACGCCGAAGGCGGCGCCACGAGTGTGTGGCACCGCCTCCTAGTATATGTTCCGAACACGAGGATAACCCGGTCGGGCGTTTGGTTTAGTTACCGCCGTTATCAACGATGATGACGCGCTCGCGACGACCGTAACGGTTGTAACGGTAGGTGTAGCGGAAGGCCGGGCGGTAACGGACGGTGGGTCGGTTGTAGTAGGCCTGCGCGGGGGTAAGCAGCGCACCGAGGGCGGTTGCTGCGCCGGCACCGGCGGCAGCCAGGGCTGCACGGCGGGTAAGCCGTGCGGACTTCTTGGAGGTCATGATTGTACCTTTCAAGGTTGGTGTTTCTGCAGAGTGAGCGGTGTTGGTACGGCGTGCGGCCGCGCCTTGAACCTTTTCTTATTCTAGAGGTTAAACGTTAAAGTTTTTGCGCACGGAGTGCACCTTCTAGTTGAGGCTTAGGGAATGTGGGCTAGTCCGCGTTTTTCCGGCGGGATTTTTGCTGAAATATTAGTTTGTCAACACGCCGCGTACGGCCCGGATTCTAGCGTTTTGCGGGGTGAATTCCGCGCACCGATGGGGGTCGGTTCGCCGCTGAGCCGGCCCTTCTGATGAATGGTCGCCCGGTCTTCACCCAGGCCTTGCACCCAGTTAACCCTTCGGTGGATAGGGTGCGATAGGCTAAGGATGTACCCGCCACCTCGCCGTAGCGAGCACGATTCACCAGCCACCACACGAGGACGTACATACTATGAATGCTGCTGAAACCGGAACCCTTTGGGGACTCATCGTCGCTCTGATACCGGGCTACCGTATTAAGCTCGGCAAACCCACCCTGAATAAGAGGCAGAAAAGACCCATCCTGGCATATATCTTTTTCTGGCTTGTAACTATCCTCGGGTTTGTTGGTGCACCGCTTATTTGGCTATCTCTTGGTCGGTGGGATGCCCAACCAGGAACAGAAAATTTCACCGTTGCGATTTCGGGCCTTATTTTTAGCATCGTGTCTCTTGGTCTGCTGGGTGCTATTCCCCTGAATCACTGCTACGCCTTCTACCTCGAACTGCGTGAGGATTGCGTGCGGTGGCGTAATTGGCGGTGGAAAGAACGCACCTTCACCTACCCCTCCATCACGTTTGCCCACGTGGAGAACAACGGCAAGAACGGGTTCTTGCGTATTGGTAGCACTGAGATGGGTAAGCGCACCTGCAGCTTTGACCCGTACCAGTTTGATGCGACGATCCTGATGGCCCAGGTGCTGTACCGTGATGATCACGGGCGTTGGGCTGAGGAGGACGGCCTGGATGTGATGAGCGTGGTGGGGATGTACGGTTCCTCGCAAGATATTTATGCCCAGTTTTATGACTTGTGCGAAACGAAGTATGTGGTGGGTGTGACAAAGAGTGAGCGCCAGAAGCGCCGCCGTAAGGCTGCTCGTAATGAGGCGCGCAGGCTGGAGCGTCAGCAGGCGCGTGAGGAGGCACGCCGCGAAAAAGAATGAGTTAGTGAAGCTGTAAATTTCTACGCTGGGAAGAGGTGATTCACTGTGAAAAATAATGTTTCGAAGAAAAGGAAGAGATATTTGGTATGACCGTGAAGCCATCATATTTTGTGTAGGTGTTATCGCCGTATTTGGTTTTTTATATTTCATGACTCATTACAACCCGAATAATGACTCTGAAATATGCACTATCGAATCGGTTGAAATTATTGAGCACGAGGACCCTTACGCAATCTCCGGTGCCTTCGAGACGGAAGAGTGCGGAACCATCACAATGTGGCACGCCCCCGATGGAGAGCGCATCTACCCCTACCTCAACAGTATTGAGGCGGGTAAGAAATATAGGGTCTATAAGTCCTTCGATACCCGTAACGATGAAACAGGGTTCGCCGTCATCCGCTTTGAAGAAATCAAAGAATAAGCCGTAGATCAATAAAACAAAGACGACCACTTGTGAGTAAATATTGACCCTAATGCCCACGAGAGAAAGCAAGTAATAAATATGTTCCTGGCAGAATTTGCACAAGGTGTTCGTGAAGGCCTCAAAGAGACATTAGGCACCATGAATCGGAGCCGCATGATAATGCTGGCAATTATTGTAGCGATTGCTCTCTTCGTTACCGTGTATCTTCCCTACTCTTTGCGTGATGATAGCGATAACGTTACCGCTACCTGCACCGTCACTAAGGCTTACACGAAGGATCGAGGGGGATCAGATGTTAGCGGCATGACCAATATTGCCCCCGTGGGTATTTTTGAGACGAAGGAGTGTGGCACGCTCCGCCTGTCTGTGGCTCCATCCGGGTGGAAGGTTCCCGACTATGTTCAGACGGCTCAGGTTGGGAAAAAGTACCTGTTTCATGTGGCGAATGACTCTGTTCAAAAGGAACGGGATTTTGATACAACCCGCTTCGAAGAAATCAAAGAATGACCATTCTATAAACTAGAGCTCCGGGCAGTGCGAGTCTTCATCTCGTACCGTTCGGGCTTTCCATACGATATCCGCAACCTATTTCGCCTCAACCAGCACCACCAAGACACGAAAGGCGCACCCTCTCGCCTATGAGCAGTCGAGAAAATTGGGCGGATACAGGGCCACCATCCCATCCGCCGGTGAATGGTCGCCCGGTCTTCACCCGAGCCTTGCACCGAGTTAACTTTTTAGCCACCTAGCCCATAGACCATCAAAGTACTCGACAATTCAACTTGTCAGAGCTTTCAAGCACATAGAGTATCCTTGGGAAGGGCACGCCACCTGCAGGTGGTGCGCTTCCGGATATTCACCAACCACATACGAAATGAGGACTTTCATGTCTGAAAACACCCCGCAGCCGGCCGCACCGCAGCAGCCGCAGTTCACCCAGCAGGCACCCGCCGCACAGCCCGCACACGGCGCACCCGTCGAAGCACCGAAAAAGAAGAAGTGGGCGGCAGTGACCGCACTGGTCCTGGGTATTATTTCCGCCCTGACCGGCATCTTTGTGATTGGTTCGTTCCTGACCATCCCGACCATTGTTTTCGCGGTGATTGCTCTGGTCATGGTCAAGAATGGCACCGGCAAGGGTAAGGGCATGGCTATTACTGCTCTTGCACTGGTTCTGGTGGCGTATATTGCGACCTTTGCTTTCTTCCAGATTCGTGCCGCGAACCTTGAAAAGTCTAACCGAGAGGCTCGCGAGGTTATCCAGAAGTGCGAGAACCACGAGCCCGGCTACTCCATCACCGAAAAGGACGGCAAGCGTTACTGCAACGCCGGTGGCTGGGTCTACGAGATGGATAAGTAAACCGGTTCGCCTGGTTTAGTAACCGATGATGCGATAGGTGGGGGCGTTCACGCACAGCAGCCGCGTGCCTGCGAGCGCCCCTCAGCCGTATCCTCCGTGGGTGTCAGCATCTGGCGGCGAGTACACCCCGGAGCACCCGCAGCGCTTCCTTGATGCGCACTCCACTACCATCACCGACTCCAACCCGTTTGAAGGAGCGAATAGCTAAATGATGTCTCAAGAATTTGCTATTACCTTTTGGGGCGCATGCTCCATCATCACGACTATTTTCACGATTTTTACCCTTGCCGCTTACATCATCAATCGACGCCGCGACGAGAAGAAGAAGCGTGAAGGCATCTATATTAGTCGTCTGCGAGCGCTACTGGTGTACGTTATTGTCTTTTTCCCGGGTTTCCCGATTATCCGCTATTTTTTGTCGCTCAATGGCCCCGAGACTAACTCATTTACGGAGGGTATCTGCATCTTCATGACTGCTTTCCTCTTGTTCTACCTGTGGCATGTCAACGCCACGTACATGAAGATTTCTTCTGAAGGTATTAATATGCACACCCCTGTTCGCGGGTCGAGGATCTGCCCCATCGGCGCGATTGATAGCGTTGTTTATAGTGAGTCCAAAGATGAAGATACCCCAAGCCGGATGTGGTTCCTCACTAAGTCTGGTGCACGTATTAACCCGTTGAACCCGAATTATGATGAGTACTATCTCTTGCTTATGACCCGGTTCAGGATTGAGTATGGCCGCTGGCCTGAGCTGGATAATCCGGCTGATGTGGATAAGGTGAACCAGTTGGATAACCGTTATGAAGTCATTCCGTATTTCATGAATAATCAAGAGATTTCGGGCCTTGCTGACGTTGACATGTAGCCTGCCGGTTTGTGGGCTGAAGGCTCCCGGGGATGCGCGGCTCACCCCCACGCTACCCCGGGGCTTTCGGGGCTCACGCCCTGGTATCCTCAGCACGTAGGCACCGCCGCCTAGCCCAGACGAGGCGCGTGCTCTTTCTATTCACCAACCACACGAAACGAGAACCCGTTATGCGCACTTTCCTGATTATCTTCTGGGGTATCTTCGCTCTACTCACAACAGTGGCGACGTTTTATGTCCTCATCAATTACGAAGTGCAGCGCTGGAAAGATAAGCAACGGCAACGTGAGGGTATTTATATCCGACGAGTTACTCGGCTCGAAGCTCTCATTGTGATATTTACCCCCGTTTTTCCGTGTGCTATGTTTGCAGGTCATATATTTTTTGACCCTGAATCAGCACGTATAACGATTGATATAACGGCCTTATTAGTATCAATACCATTTGCTGCATACTTGCGGTATGTGCATGTTGCCTACGTGAAGACTTCCGCCGACGGCATCGAGCAGCGCATCTGGTTCTCCAACCCGACCCGCTACCCTTTCAACGCGATCAACCGCGTCGTGTTCTACAAAGCAGCAAAATATGAAGACGAGGATATAGTGGGGTTCTACGCCAAGTCAGGCACTCAGATTGCCCTGTTTAGCCCGTTGCCTCATAAAAATTACCGGCTCATGGCGATTGTACGGTTCAGGATTGAGAACGAGCGTTGGCCTGATATGGACAACCCGGATGATGTGGCTCAGGTGAACCGTTTGGATTGTGCCGGGAAGACGACGCGCTACTTTGAGAATTTGGGGAAGGTTACTGGTCTTGCCGACGTCTACATGTAACCAACCACCACACTAGGACATTTCATGCTCAGAAAATTTCTTGCCGAAACCGTCACCAACGGCTCTATCGGCCTCAACCGACCTAAAGGCTATATTCCTCTGGGACAGCGGCAGAAAAAACCGCTACTGGCTGTCCTGGCTGCAGACTCTTTCGTGCTACTGGTGTGCATTTTACTTCCTCTAATTTTTCCTGCTGAGAGCCCTGTTGATTATATTCCTGCATATATTTTCATGAATATTATCGGTTCGTTCTTTTGGTTCTTAGCTATTCACACTAATTCCTTCTACGTTCAGCAGAATGAAACCACTGTTAAATGGCGAAACTGGCGATTCAAAACCCGCGAGTTCGACTACAGCAGCATCACTAGAATCCATATGCAAGCTAATGGTAAAGGCGGCTACTTCGTCATTAGCAGTAGCCAGATGGGTAAGCGCCGCCTGGGTTTCAGCCCCGTTTTCTTTGACGCCACCTACATCTACCACATGATTCTCTTCCGTGAGCGCTACGGTGTTTGGCCGCCCAGGTACATCCCTGAGCTCTTCATAGAGTTCGGTGATTACGAGGACATGGACGCCCTGATTAAGGTCATCTGCTACGCCCGCAAGTATGAGATTGGCTCCCCCGAGGCCGGGGAGTACCGACAGATCCCGGAACACCTGCAGCGCATCCTCGACCGTGCTGCGGCAGAGTCCAAATAGTTGAAAGGGAAATAGCATGAACGCTATCTCTGAAACCTTCAGAATCCTATGGCTTATCTTCCTGTGGTTCTGCTTTAGCTTCATGATTCTTGTGTCGTTGTTATCGTGCATTTTTGGGGGCTGGCCGTGGGGCGCGATGTTCTTCGTTGCAGGTCCTATAGGGCTCTCAGCCATAGATACGGTGCGTAGTAAAAGCTACGGCTATGAAGCAAACGGTGGCCTCTTCCACCACTTCTTTATCTTCGTTCACTCCATCAGCGCGGCAGGCTTGATTGTTCTGACGGCTCTGACGGCTTTTGGGGTACTGCGCACTGCGGATGCGATGCTGTGGACCCCAGAGACGAACTTTGCCTCCTGGTACATGGTTGGTGGACTGTTCATTACCTACTTCCTCATTCAGCCTACTGAGCCTAACGACGATATTCCCGACCTGCAGCGCATGGAGCAGATGAATAGGCGCTCAACCCGTGTGGGTGTTGTCGCGGCGGCGATTTTCACGGTTCTGTGCCTCGTGGTTCCTCTGACCAGTTTCATGACTGCAGGCTATGATCCGGCGGCTCTGGCGGTTGCACTTTTCCTGGCTCCTGGGTTCCTGCGTGTTGTGCGTGAGGGCCTCTTCTACCTGCAGGGCACCCGATTTGAGGAGGGAACCGAGGGGTACCGTACCCTGCGTGCCGTGTGCGTTGGCGTGGCTGGCCTGGCTGGGTGTATTGCGCTCGGGTACTTAGGTTATTCGCTGGTACGCAAGGAGTGGTTGCCCGCGCTGTTCTTTGCGGTGTCGGTGGCGATGAACGGGTGGTCGGTGAAGAAGTACGTCACTGTGGGTATTACTATTCCTGAGAACGAAGACGCGGATTCCTCTTCTCATGCTAGCGTTCAGGAGGCGGAGTAAAACATGCTAGATACCATTTTTAGTATTTTCTGGGGAATTATCTTAATACTCTCCATTGCCTCTATCCCCTACATTATTATTAGGTATGAGATTAATCGACGCCAAGATAAGAAAAAAGAAGCACAGGGAATTTACATTAGGCGAGTAAATCGCTTTGAGGCTTATGCGTGTGTATTTAATCCCTTAATTCCATTTTTGGGATATATTGGCAATAGATATGGCGAAAATATGGGTATTTGGTTTAATGTATTCGCTATTATTTTTACATTATTTTTTTATGCCTTTTCACGCTATATCCTCGTCGCTTATGTCAAAATCTCACCTGAAGGTATCGAGCAGCGTATGTGGTCCTCCAACCCGACCCGCTACCCCTTCAATGCAATCAACCGTATTGTGTATTACGAGGCATTGAATATTGAAGATCAGGATATGGTGGGGTTCTACGCCAAGTCAGGCACCCAGATTGCCCTGTTCTGCCCGACCATCCATAACAATTATCGTCTGATGGCGATTGTGCGGTTCAGGATTGAGAATGAACGCTGGCCTGACATGAATAATTCGGGTGATGTGGCGAAGGTGAATGAGTTGGACGATAGGGGTATGACCATTCTTTATTTCAGGAGTCGTGAGAAGGTTACTGGCCTTGCCGACGTCGACATGTAGCCCGCTCGATAAGCGCCGACTACCCCCTACGTCCAAAGAGCCACAACCGGCACGAACACCACCAACACCGCGAAAGAGGAGCACGCATCATGCACACCTTTTTCCTTCTGCTCTGGGGCACCTACACCCTCGCATCAATCATCGGCGCCATCACTATCATTGTTCTGCATGATAGGCACCTGCGCCATGACATGAAGCTACGCGACGAAGGCATCTACATTACGCGCGTGCCCCGCCGTGAAGCACTCATAGGCCTTCTCACACCCATATTCCCGGCAGGTTTCTTCGCTCTCTACCTCTACACGCAGGTTGAGCTCGGTATCCTCTTCAACCTGCTAATGTTCATCATGCTGCTCTTCTTCCCCTACCACTTTCTGCACGTTCACCTGGTGTACACGAAAATCACGCCAGACGATGTGGAGCAGAAGCTCTCGCCGTTCGCCGCCGTGACCTCCTACCCGATTAGGGCTATCGATCAGGTTTTCTACTTCCAGGGTGAGGCGGAGGAAGAATTGGAATGGACTGGGGTAGGGTCTGACAAGGCCACTTTCTACACCAAGAAAGGTAAGGAAATCGCCAAGCTTGACCCCGTTGGCAAGAACCACCGGCTACTGGCCATCGTACGGTTCCGGCTCGAGTTTGACCGCTGGCCCGATATGCGGGACCCGCAAGATCTGGCGTGGGTTGATACGTGGGATAACCTCGAGTGGACGCAGCCCCTGTTCAGGAAGCTGTACAGAAGGCGCAACAAAATCACCGGCCTAGCGGATATCAAGATGTAGCGCCGCACGGCAGCCGATACGATAGACCCAAACACCGAACCCTATTCACCAACCACACGAAACGAGAACCCATCATGCGTACTTTCCTCACTGTCTTCTGGGGTATCTTCGCTCTGTTTGCGACAGTTGCGACATTCTACGTCATCATCAATTACGAAGTGCAGCGATGGAAAGATAAAAAGCGGCGGCGTGAGGGTATTTATATTCGACGAGTTAATCAGGGCGAAGCTCTCATTATGATATTTACCCCCGCCTTCCCCTGTCTTTCGTTTGTAGCCCATATATACAGCCCGGATTCAATAAATATAGGGACTGAAATATTGGTCTTATCACTTTCGGCTATGTTCATTGCCTTTTTGCGTTATGTGAATATCGCCTATGTGAAGCTTTCTCCCGAAGGTATCGAGCAGCGTGTCTGGTCAGCTAACCCAAAGGTCTACCCGATAGGTGCGATTGATAGCGTTACCTACTACAAGACCGTGGATGTTGAAGACCAGGATATGGTGGGTTTTTACACGAAGTCAGGTAAGCAGATTGCTGCTTTTGGTCCGATGACTCATAACAATTACCGGCTTTTGGCGATTGTGCGTTTTAGGATTGAGAACGAGCGTTGGCCTGATATGGATAATCCGGATGATGTGGCGCAGGTAGATTTCTTGGATTGTGCCTCGAGGACGATTCGTTATTTTGAGGATTTGGAGAAGGTCTCCGGCCTCGCTGACGTCGATATGTAAATCTATCAAGAAATGAGGCAGTTAATGGAATCTAATCGAAAATTGTCGGAAAGAATAACAATGCTTTTTCTGACGATGTGCGTTGGATATATCTTTTTTATTATTCCTATAAATCTGCGTGATGACAGTGACGGTTTCACCGCCACCTGCACCGTGACTAAAGCGTACACGCAAGAGCGTCGCGGTACAGACCTTGGCGGCATGACTGACATTGGCTTGAAGGGCGTCTTTGAGACAGAAGAATGCGGCACACTCACGATGTATGAAGCTCCAGAAGGGTGGAAGATTCCTGCATATGTCAAGACGGCGCAGCCAGGAAAAAAGTACCTGTTCCATGTTTCAAATCGTTCAAACAGGAAAGATAGAGATTTTGATATGACCCGCTTTGAAGAGATCAAAGAATAACAACCTCATAAACTAAAAATGAAGCCCCCGCGGCCGAGAGTCATCCTCTCAGCCGCGAGGGCTTTGTCGTATCAGCGTGTCCTCACGCGGCGAGCGCTAAGAAGCGCGGCGGCGCGAACGCAGCACCATCACAGTGCCGGCACCCAACACCAGAGCGCCACCCACAGCCACAGACACCGCACCAAAACCAGTGCGGGCAAGACCGCCCTGCTGGGCACTAGCGCCACCCGACGCAGCAGACACACCAGACTGACCCAGGGAGCCGCCACCGGTGCCGCCACCGGAGACACCACCCGGGTACACGCCGCCAGCAGAACCATCAGCCGAACCATCAGTCGAACCCGGCGCGTTCACATCGCCCGCAGCGCCAGAAGCACCAGCCTGACCGGACTGACCACCCTGCGCGGCACCAGACTGCGCGGAGCCGGGCTGGTTAGCACCAGCGGTACCGCCCGGGGTTGCCGAATCCACACGGCGCACACCGCTAAAGTCGTCCGCAGCCGCGTTCGGGTCCTTCGGCACGGCAGTCTCAAACGAGCACGCATCCGACGCCTTCTTACCCACAGCAACCGCAAGTTGCTGCACCGGGCTGTTCACCTCAGTACCATCAGCCAGGGTCGCGGAATAGTGCACATCAAACATGTACTGGCCGGGCTCAGAGAACACCCAGTTCGCGTGCGCGTGCGTCGCGTAATCAATATCGATCGTGGTCTTGCCGGTCGTCGAATCCAGCAGCACATCCGCACCATTCAGCGACTCGGTGAACATGCCGAAGCGTGCACCCTCAGGCATGACCTTCGGAACCACGTGCAAGCGCACGGGGCCGCGCAGCTGCGAGTAATCAATGTCCTGCGTGTTGTAGCCGGGCCAGGGCAGGCCGCTCTGCTGGGTCTGCGGCAGGCCGTAGAAGGCGGTGCCGACCGGGCCCATGAAGTTCAGCTTCTCGTCAGCCATACGTTCGGTGCGTACACGGCGGGCGTTCTCGCTGACCGTCCACACGACCGAATCGAGCGGGCGCACCGTCGAATCAGCATCAATGATGCCGCTGTCGTCGCGCAGACCCACGGACAGCTGGCGATCCTTCAGGGTCGCCTGGATGTCCAGGTGGCCGTGCGAGATCTTGGTGCGGCCATCAATCTTGCCGGGCACGCACTGGTTGCCGGGGGTTCCCGGAGTGGACGGCTCAGCGGAAGGTGCCGGGGCGCTCGGGGTCGGGTTGGCCGGTGCGGGGCTAGAAGGTGCCGGAGTAGAGGGCGCCGGGGCAGGTGCGCTCGGCTCTGCGGAGGCGGTCGGCGCTGTGGAGGCTGTGGGTACCGCAGGCACGGTCGGTACCTCACTGGGGGATACCGACGGAACGTTGCTCGGCTCAGCGGTCGGAGCCTCGGAGGGAACCTCGCTCGGCTCGGCAGAGGGCGCGACGGTAGGCTCAGCGCTCGGCGACGGGTCCACCGGAGCAGGCTTCGGCGCATCGCCAATGGGTGCGCTATCGGGAGCCAGCGCACCGTGCGCGGTGTACTTGGTGCCCGGCTCGTAGTTCGCCGCAACCTCGGTGGTGGAGGCGGAAGCGTTCATATCCGGGTGGGTCAGCATCTTCACGCGCAGAGCCGTGCCCTTGTAGAACGACTCGTCACGGAAGGTAAAGCGCGCCACGCCATCCTCGACGGAGCCTTCCAGGTCGAGGTACGGGTAGACCGGGTCATCCTGGGCGTAGAAGCCGCCGCGCATGAAGCCGCGCACCTTCGGGTCTTTGAAGCGGACCTCAACAGTGCTGAAGCCGTTGCCGTTCGGGGTGACGGTCACGTCGTAGTCCATGCTGGTCGGCGTGTACTGCTGGGTGCTGAGTACGGTGTTCGCCTGATCCGGGATTTCTTCGGGCCAGGAGCCGTTACCGTCGTCGCTGTACACGCTCTCAGCCTTGCCGGGCTCGTAGGTGAGCTTGTGCGAAATCCAGCGGGACGCCTCCGCGCTGTTCGCGTCGGAGGTGTCGGGGGTGAAGACCGCCTGCAGCTGGGAGCTCTCGCTACCGAGCATTTCAGACCAGGTGGCGGTACCGTTCACGACCGGCAGGTCGGTGAGGAAGTAGCCGTTGTTGTACAGGGTCAGGGTGCCCTTGAGGTTCTTGTTCGCGGCAGTGAAGGTGATGTCGCTGAGCTTGTCGTCGGCGTCCTTGTTCTTTGCCGGGTCGGCGTCCAGGCGGTGCGGCGCCACGGACAGCACGTACTTTGCGGCGTCCAGATCACCGACGGGTGCCGCATTGTAGCGGTCGACCGTGGGCACGGCGGTGGGGGTGCCGTCACCGAGCACGGGCTGCATGCCGCCAACCTGCCAGACCAGCTTCGACGGCTTGGAGCTGATGATGCGGCCGTCGGTGGAGCGCGCCACGGTGCGGTAGGTGACCACGTAGCGGCCGGGGCGGGTGAAGGTCGTGGTGTTGTGCGTGTGGCTACCCTTGTCGAGCAGCCAGGAGTGCCAGCCGGTCGAACTGCTGGAGAGCATGCGGTACACGTCAGCGGGGGCGTCATCCGGGTTGTAGCGGAAGAGCTCCATGCGGCCCGGGCCCTCAACGGAGAGAATGTCGGTAGCGAACACGCCGTCACGGAAGCGTTCGGTGGGGATCTTAGCGGAGGCGCCCAGGCCAGCCCAGATGGGGTCCTGGTTGCCGGAGGTCAGGTGCGGTGCCATGTAGAGGGTCTGGCCGGGTTCGCCGAGGAACGCCAGGGAGGGCGAGTCGCCCAGGGTCATGGTGTACTGCGACTTGCCGTCGCGACCGCTGTAGCCCTTGCCGACCCAGTTGACGGTCTTGTCCAGTTCGTAGGTGTCTGCGCCGGTCTTGTAGGGGTTCGCCTCGTTCATGAGGACGAAGGTGCCGTTCTGCTCGTCCCAGTAGGCTTTGGGGGCGTCGACGTGGCCCTTGGTGGTGACGATTTTTCCGTCGTCGGGGCCTGCAGCGGCGGGCAGGGAGGGGGCAGCGCCGGCGAGCGCGAGCAGTGCTGCGGCGGAGAGGAATGCGGTTGCGCGGCGGAGGGCGGGCTTGCCGCCGGGGATGAAGAGTGCGGGGGTGTGTGTGGTGACCCGTCGTTGGGTCTGCTTCTGAGAGTTCATGACAACCTTTCTCATTTTTCTATTTCTTAGGGTAGCTCTTTTGCAAATAATTGTCATTTAGAACCTAAGTGAGTATAGTGATTCTCAGAAACACATGTGCGCAGAGGCGCGCCCAAAAACGCACACCACGTACATCCACAAAGAGAAAAACACGGCAGAGCGCACCCCGAACCCAAGAGGGAAACCGGCAACAGGCCGCCGGACTAACACCGGGCGGCGCGCCAGCCAACCAGCAGCCATCCAAGGAGCCACCATGCAAGGACGCAGCAAACCTCTGAGCCTACTCAGCGCAACCACCCTCGGATGCACCCTCGCACTCGGGGCACCCCTCGCCCTGCCCCAGGTCGGCACCTTCACCGCCGCACAGGCACAGGAAAACCAGGCGCAGGAAAACCAGACCGGCACCCAGACCGGCACCCAGGCAGGTACCGAGTCGCGCGCCTACGTCAACTACGAAGGTGACTACGTCATCGCCGGTGTGCACACCGAAATGCTCAACACATTCCTCGACGGCAACCAGTTCACCCTCGGCACCCTCGCAGACACCGCCCCCGGCCAGCAGGGACGATTCAACCCCGCCCGCACCGTCTTCCACCTGCCCGACGTCGAGGATGCACACACCACCGTCGTAGCAGGCTACGACTACATTGCCCCCGAAGGCACCGACATCTTCTACATTCCCTCCACCCGCACCCGCGGCCTGCTCTACCCCGGCCTCGGTGCGGAAGAAATCCGCCCCGGCGCACTCAAGGACAACACCATCAACCTTGAACTCGTGCGCAGCAGCGTACCCGAAGGCGGCCGCGCCGAAGTCTTCACCGAATCCGGTCGCGACAACCCGCGCGTCTTCAGCACCAACGACAAGCTCGCACCGCACACCATCACCTCTGGCGGTCACGAGCACCTCAGCTGGGCATTCACCCGCGCGGGCATCTACCAGCTGACCTTCCGCGCGACCGCAACCCTTGCCGACGGCACCCCGGTCAGCTCCGAGGCGACCTACACCATCGCCGTGGGCACTAACGCCGAGGACGGCTTCAAGCTCCTGAACGCGCAGAACGCCGCGAAGGAAGCAACCAAGGGCGCCACGAGCGAGGCGACTACTACCCCCGAGGCGACCTCCACCGCGACCGAGAGCGCCACCGGCAGCGCCAGCGCATCTACTTCCGCGAGTGCTGAGGCGAGCGCTTCTGCGGATGCGAGCGCATCCACCGGTATTCGCCGCGTGGATGGATCCGTGAACGGTCAGAACGCCGCGCAGGTGACCGACCCGAACGGCGCGAAGGCAGCCGCGAATGGTGAGCAGGCGGGCCAGGGCGGATCCGGTGTGACCGCTATCAGCGGCACCGACAACACCAATAACGGCTCTGACAAGGGTGAAAGCAAGGGTGGCAACTCCCCCAGCGGGAAGGGATCCAGCGTGAAGGGCTCCAACGCCCAGAACGTCACCGCACCCGGCAACAACAGCGGCGGCGGTATCCTCTCCTCCGGCCTGCCTGGCAGCCTGAACCAGCAGTGCATCGCCACCGAGGTTCCCGCCGAAGACGCCAAAGATTCTCAGGATTCCAAGGGCGCGAAGGACAGCAAGCAGAGCAACCAGGCGGCCCAGGCGCCGACTGGCATCCCCACCCTCGCCGTGGTTAACGCCGCCGAGCACAGCGGCCGTGAAGAAGTCACCCACGGCCACTTCGACGTGGGCCCCGTGCTCAACGGCGGCAACCTCACCAGCAGCGTGAAGGACGACCGCACCAGCCCCGCCCGCCACGTCTCCCCCGGCGCCCTCGAGTTCGTACTCAATGACGCCGCAAAGCTCAACCTGCCCGCAGGCATGGAAGACATCGCCCCGGCGGGCACCCCCGTGTACATGATCGGTGCAACCCAACAGCAGGGCGTACCCTGGCTCGGCTGGAGCACCCAGGACCCCGAACTGCTCAAGCAGCTCGACGGCCCCGTCACCATGAGCCTCAACGGCTTTGAGGGCCCCGGCACCCTATCCACCTTCCTCTCCGGCAACTTCGGTTCCGCCGGCCAGAAGGTTTTCGATTCGCGTAGCGGCGGCTCCTTCCAGGTGCCCGCAAACACCCACCAGCACAGCAACTGGGTGTTCACCGCCGAGGGTCGCTACACCGTGACTATCGGCTGGACTGCGCGCCTGAAGAATGGCCAGCAGGTCAGCAGCGAATCGGTTCTGCACTTCACCGTCGGCAACCCCGATAACGCCCCGGCAAGCAACAACGCGCAGGGTGCGGCAGACACCAAGCAGGACGGCGGCAACGCTAACAGCGCTAACGGCGCCACCGGCGGCGAGAAGAGCACCGCCAAGAACCCGCTCAACGGCACCGTGGACGAAGCCACCGGTATCGTCACCAAGCCCGACGGATCCAAGGTGCGCATCGTCGGTAAGACCGCCTCCGGTGAGGATTGCGCCCTGACCAGCCAGGAACTCGCGAACGCCCAGAAGGCAGCCGCCGCAGGTAAGCTGCCGAACACCGGCGTGGTCATCGACCCGTTCATGGTCAGTACCTCGGTTCTCGCTCTGGCGCTGGGCGCCATGATTCTGCGTTCGGCACGCCGGAAGGGACGCCGCGGTGGCACCGCATAGCGGGCATACCGCCGGCGAGGGTTCGCACGCCTATACGCGACGCGCCGCCCTCACCCTCGCCTCCCGCGTCGCGGCGGGTGCCGGTGCAGGTGCCCTCGCGCTGAGCGGATGCGCCACCGCCGAGAACGCCTCCTCAGACCGGATGCGCGTGGTCGCCACGACCCCGATCCTGGCGGATTTGGCACAGCAGATTGCAGGAGAGCGCGCCAGCGTGCACTCCCTCGTGCCCGCCGGTGCTGACCCGCACTCGTATGAGCCGAGCCTGCGCGATATCCGCGATGTCGCCTACGCCCGCTGCGCCCTGACGAACGGTCTGCTGCTGGAGCAGCGCAAGCTCAGCAAAATGGTTGAGGCGAACCTGCCCGCCGAGGTTGCGTCCGTGGCGGTTGCGGAGAAGATTGAGCAGTACGGCGGCAAGCTCGAAGCCATTGTTGAGGATGCCTCCCTGGACTCCATCTGGCTGGGTTTGCGCGTTGAAGAAGGCGGGCAGAACGAGTCTGCCCCCACCGACTCTTCGGATGCAGGCATACGCTTTCAGGTGCAGAGCGTACGGGCGCGCACCTCTACGGATTCCTCGAATGCGCAGTTGGCGGCGTTCATTACGCAGACCTTCGGCGCGGTCGAGATGCTGTGCGATTCGCATGCGCGCGGCGTGAACCTCACCCGTGAGGGGGACAGCGCGATTCGTACCGGCGATATGGGTTCGTTGGAGCTTCCTCTGCAGGCGCATACGCACCTGTCGTGGGCGTTTAGCGATGCCGGCGAGTACGCCATTGAGCTGAGCGCCACCGCGGTCAAGGCCCCGGAGTCTGTGCGTTCTTCGCGCGGCACCCTGTACTGCGCGGTTGGTCGTGACCCGCAGGAACTGGTGAACCGCCTAGCGAAGGAGCAGAACGTTTCTGCCGCCGAGATCAAGGTTCTTTCCGTAGGTCACGCCGATATTACGGCACGCACCGGTGACGGCAGGCTCGTGCTCCGCGCAGATTCCTCCCAGGGCGCCGTAGAGTACGAACTGAACCGTACCGTGGTCGCGGTCCCCTCCCGCACCCTACAGGAGGTGCCCGCCGGCGGTAGCTACCGCTTCCTGCGTTCGGGTGCTTCGGAGCATCGCGGTCAGGTGTACCTGCTGGCGCAGGCCGTTCTGGGCAAACACGTACACGGCGAAATCGACCCGCACATTTGGCATTCGGTGCCGAACGCGAAGGCAAGCGTGCAGGTCATTCGTGACGCGCTCACCTCCGCCGATCCGGCAGGCGCGAGCGAGTACGCGGCGCGCACCGAGCAGGTCGTCAAGGAGCTCGACGCCCTGGACGCTCAGCTGCGCCAGGTGTACGGGGCCCTGCCGGAGGCGGCGCGCAACCTGGTCACCACGCACGACGGCTACCGCTACCTGGCGAGCACCTACGGGTTGCACATTGCCGGTTTTGTGAGTGCCAGTGCCAGCGGCGAGCCGAGTATTCAGCAGCGTCAGCGCCTGCGTCGCACGGTCGAGGATTTGAAGGTTCCAGCGATTTATCTGGACAAGTCCACGGCGATGCGTTCGCCGGTTCTGACGGAGCTGGCTCGGGAGGCGCAGGTGCGTACCGGGGTGCTCTATTCGGACACTCTGGATGCGCAGGCCCCCCACTACGCGCAGATGATGCTGGCGAATGCTCACACGATTGCGCTGTGCTCGGGGGCTAGTTCCGGGGACGGCTCCGGCGGCGGCTCTTCGGGTGCCAGCTGCTCGGAGGCGAGCACCTCATAACCCATTTTTAAGCTACCCACAAGCTCATATATCCATATCAGCATATAGATAATCTTTCACACACCGTTTCGGTCATGATCCAAGGAAGTCCTCATGATGAACTCAACCACCCCCTCCCGCTCCTCACGTAGCCGCGCCCTGCACGCCCTGGCTCTGGGCGCCAGCCTCATGCTCGCACCCCTGGGTGTGGCACACGCGGAAACCACCCCGGCAACCGCTGAGAGCGCCTCGGCTCAGCCGGGTGACAGCAACCTCAGCCGCGGCGAGCGCGCCCTCACCCAGACCCTGTCGGCGGAGCAGCCGGTCGCATCCGGCCGCACCGAAATCTCCGCCGGCCACGTGGATATGGGCCCGCGCTTCAACAACGGCAAGTTTGAGCTCATGCTCCACGACGACCACGGTGAAACCCCCGTCTGGCGCAGCCTGGACGAGGTCATCTACCGCGGCAGCGATAAGGCGATCCTTGAGGTGCCGAACGACCCGCGCTACTCCTTCGTGGGCGCACCCGCCGGTTCTAAGGTGTACGTGATTCCGCAGACCGAAACCAAGGGCGTCATCTGGCCGGGTTGGAACACCCAGGATCCGCAGCTGGTGTCCAAGCTGAACCGCGGCGTGAACCTGACCCTGGAGCAGGTGAGCGGCCCCGGCACGTTCAGTCTGTACCTGGAGAACGGCAACTTCTCGGCGCCGCAGGTGCTGTGGTCCTCCACCAAGAGTGAGCCGCAAAAGCTGTGGGTTGAGAAGAACACTCACACCCACGCGAACTGGGTGTTCACCGCCCCCGGTGAGTACCTGCTGAAGGTCACCGCGAGCGCTGAGCTCTCTGACGGCTCGACTGTTTCCGATACCCGCTACCTGAAGTTTGCGGTGGGTGATTCTGCGAGCGCCGATACCCTGTACGCGATGGAGGCGCAGGCTCGCGGTTCGGCATCCTCGGAATCGGCTTCTTCTACTTCTCAGGCCGCCGGTACCCAGGCATCCGGCACCCAGGCGTCCGGTTCCTCGTCTGCCGCCGCGGCGAGTGACCAGAGCGGTTTCCGTGCTGAGTTCACGATTTCCTGGGGTGCTATTGCCGCAGGCGTGGCAGCTGTGATTGCAGTGGGCGCGTTCCTTTCGTTCCGTCGCCGCTCCTCCGCTCAGCGTGAGGCACTGGACGAAGTGCGCGGTGACCGTTCGTGAGCGCGCCGGTAACCTCGGGCGCTAAGGCAGCGAGCACTGAGCCCGTTCTAGAGATTTCAAACCTGTACGCCGGCTACGCGCGCCGTTCCATCCTCAAGGACCTGTCCCTAACCCTGGAGCGCGGTGAGTTTGCAGGTCTGATTGGTGCCAATGGTGCCGGTAAGACCACGCTGTTGCGCACCATTTTGGGCCTGATTCGCCCCGCATCCGGGCAGGTTCGGGTGCTGGGTGAGTCGCCGCGTGTAGCGCGTGCGCACATCGGTTACGTGCCGCAGAAGCACCAGTTCCAGTGGGATTTTCCGCTGACCGTCAAGGACACGGTGATGACCGGCCGCGTGCGTGAGATTGGGTTCTTCCGCCGCCCGGCGAAGAAGGACTGGGTGCAGGTCTTTTCGGCGATGGAACGCACCGATGTTCTGCACCTGCAGGATGCTTCCATTGCGGAGCTTTCCGGCGGCCAGCGCCAGCGAGTGCTACTTGCGCGTGCGCTGGCGGCCGGCCCCTCCCTGCTGCTGCTGGATGAGCCGTTTACGGGTGTGGACGCGCCGACCCAGACCACTCTGACCCGCCTGTACCGTGAGTTGGCGGATGAGGGCATCACGATTCTGATGTCCACGCACGACATGCTGGCGGCGCGCGAATCCTGTTCGCGCCTGTGCGGCGTGCGCGGCAATATTCACCTGGATGGTCCGGCGGACTCCTTTAGTCTGGAGCAGCTGCATACTTGGTTGCACGGTCACGATATTGAGGAGGCGCAGGGCCACGCCCGCACGGGCTTCACCTGTGCCGGTGGTGCCTTGGATGAGTACGGCCACGAGCTGCCGGATTCCTGCGCTTCTTCCCCTGCCCACGCTGACACTGCTGCTTCTACCGGGGGTTCCCGTTGATTACTCCTCTCGATTTTCTGGCCGATCTGTTCAACCCGTCCCTGGCGTTCCTTCCGCGCGCCCTGGCGGCGGTGCTGCTCGCGTCGGTGGTCACCGGTGTGGTGGGTTGCCACGTGATGATGCGCGGCATGGTCTTCATTGGCGATGCGGTGGCGCACTCGGTGTTCCCGGGCCTTGCGGTGGCGTTCGTGCTGGGCGGCAACCTGATGGTGGGCGGCCTGACCGCGGGCGTGGTGACGGCTATTCTGGTGGCTATTTTCAGCCAGAATCAGCGGCTGCGCGAGGATTCGGTCATCGGCATTTTCTTTGCCGCCTCTTTTGCGCTGGGCATTGTGATTATTTCCTTGGCGCCGGGCTATTCGGGGTCGGTGCAGGATTTCTTGTTCGGCTCGATTGTGGGTGTTTCGAATGAGGACATCACCAACGCCGCAATCATGGGCGCCGTGATTCTGCTGGTGCTGTGGCTGTTCCACCGGCAGATTGTGACGGTCAGCCTGGACCGCGAGAGTGCCCGCGCGATGGGTCTGCCGGTGCTTGCCCTGGACATTGTGCTGTACGTTCTGGTGACCATTTCCGTGGTGCTGGGTCTGCAGACGCTCGGTAATGTGCTGGTGCTGGCACTTCTGGTGATTCCGGCGTCGGCAGCGCGCCTGGCGTGCCGCCGACTGGGGTCGATGATGGTGTTCTCGCCGGTGTTCGGCGGTATCTGCTCGATTGTCGGCCTATACCTGTCCTGGGCGTTTAATCTGCCGACCGGTGGCACGATTGTGCTGTCGATGGTGGCGGCTTTCGTGCTGGTCTGGGCCGTTACGGCGGTTCGTTCTCGAGCGCGCGCCCAGCTCAAGCAGAGCTCGGAGGCAGCGGCTTAAGCCTTCAAGAGGCTCCATGCTTAAGCCTTAAGAACCAAAGAGAACACTCCGTGTAATAAAGACGCTTAATATAACACTCCCTGTTTAATGAAAGTACAACCTATCAAACACTTCTTATAGGTTGATATCGGCAGTGATAACGTCATCGCTACCCCTTACATGAACTTCAACGGAGGAGTCAGCATGAAAGCGTATGTTTACCACGGCCCCGACCAGAAGGGCGCTTGGGAAGAAGTGCCGAACCCCACCATCCTCGAGCCCACGGACGTCATCGCACGCGTGGACACCACCACCATCTGCGGTACCGACCTGCACATCCTCAAGGGCGACTGCCCCGAGGTGGACCGCGGGCGCATCCTCGGCCACGAGGCTGTCGGTACCATTACCGAGGTGGGCTCCGCGGTAACCGATTTGAAGGTCGGCGACCGCATCATCATTCCGGCCGTGACCAGCTGCGGCAAGTGCTCGTACTGCAAGGCCAACCGCCCCTCGCACTGCCAGACCGTCGGCGGCGTCGGCTGGATTTTTGGCTACATGATTGACGGTACGCAGGCTGAGTACGTGCGTGTCCCCTACGCAGAGACCTCGGTCCACCTGGTTCCGGAGGGTCTGAGCGACGAGGACGTCCTCTTCCTCACCGACGCGTTGCCCACCGGCTTTGAGATGGGTATTCTCAACGGCAACACCAAGCCCGGCGATACCGTCGCCGTGATCGGTGCGGGCCCGGTGGGCCTGGGCGCGATTATGACCGCTAACCTCTGCGGTGCCGGTCGCGTCATCACCGTCGACTTCGACGAGAACCGCATGGACAAGGCGCTGGAGCTGGGTGCCACCGATAAGGTCAACGCGGCCGACCCGGACTTCATCGAGAAGATTAAGGCCCTCTCCCCCGACGGCCTGGGCGTAGACGTCGCTATCGAGGCCGTGGGCGTTCCGCAGACCTTCGAGACCTGCACCAAGATTGTTCGCCCCTACGGCAACATCGCGAACGCCGGCGTGCACGGCAAGCCCGTTGAGCTGCCGCTGAATACCATGTGGATTTCTAACGTGAACATCAACATGGGCCTGGTCAACTGCAACACCGTGGGCAACCTGCTGAACATGGTTCGCTCCGGCCGCCTGAACGCCAAGGCCATGGCGACGCACCATTTCTCCTTCGACCAGTTCGAGGAGGCCTACGACGTCTTCGGGCACGCAACCGAGCACAACGCGGTCAAGGTTGTTATTTCCCGTAACCCCGAGGTTGCGGCATAGACTGCGGTAAGCTCATATACCGCTGTTACTGAAACCCCAAACTTTTGTGAGGGATTTCGGTGGGATGTCTCCACTACACTGCGAACATCCCCACGGTTCGCCTCCGGGTGGGGTAGGGTAGGCCCCACCCGGAGCGCGAATCATCCCCTGTAAGGGGAATATCTTCTATAGCGTGATGCACCCTCTACCGGGCGCCCTGCCGACCCGCTTAAGCGGGTTCTTATAAGGCAACCTCTACTGCTGGTGGAGGGGCGCATCATTTAGCTCTTCTTGGGTGGGTGGTACCTCCGATTCTGCCTGCCCTCGAAGGGGAAAGAAAAGGGTCGTACGCTTACGGTTCATTGGTGCACCGTAAGCTGCGACCCCTTTTCTTGTTTCCCCGCTGGCGTTTAGGCCGAGTGGTGTTCGGGGGTGTCAATATTGTCTGTATTGTCTGCGGTGGTGTTTTTGTCCGCGGGGTTATTGGTGGTGGGGTTGTTGTCGCCAGACTTTTCGGCGGTGGATTTGGCGGTTTTTTCGGTTTCTGCACGTTCGGGCTTCGCGTCGTTCTTTTCGTCGGGTTTTGTCTCGGAGGCGTGCGTGCCTTCTGCCTTCCCTCCGGCCTTATGCGCCTCAACCGTCTCAACGTCCGCAGTCTTAGCCTCCTTCGCCTCAGCGGGTTCAGTCTCGTTGCGGGCGCGGCGGCGGAACCGCTTTGCGGGCCGTTCCGGGGCATCATCTCCAGCCAACACTACCTGCTCGTTCGGGTTCTTCTGTGCCTGGTCTTTGCGTTCCAGGGAGTAGATGACGCGGGGGTTTAGTTTTTCGAAGCCAATCTTGGAGCGCACCCAGTTTACGAAGCGGTCGATGCGGTCCTCCTCTTCGTACGTCTTGACCACACGGTAGTTGTGCGGCAGCATCACGCTATCGCTGAGCACGCGCGGGTACTCGTCGATCTCCTGAATACCGGCCATGTACATGTTTTCGCGGAATTGCTGGGCGAACTCCTGCTGGCCGAGGAACAGCTGGTCGGCGTAGGTTTTAGCCGCCAGGCGCTCGCTGTAGGCGTGGGCCGAGTCGCGGGAGTTCTTCTTGGAGCCGTAAATATCCCAGAAGTAGAAGTACACGTTGTTCGCGATAATGGCCGAGATGACGCGGTTCTGCAGGAAGACGAGGGCGCCCACGGCAACCGCGCCCAGGATGAGGAGTATCACGGCCAGCGGGGAGAGCGCAAAGTCGGACAGGTCACCACGGTGGTTCGTAAAGAGGCCAATCAGATAGGCGATGGTGACCACGATGATGGGCACGCCAATGAACACCACGGCCAGCGGAACCCAGATGTACAGCAGGGCACGCAGAATCAGGCGGTAGTAGCTAATCGAGTCGCCCATCTGGATGGGGGTGGGCTTGACCGAGGAGTGGGCGCGCTTCATGAGCAGGCTGAAGATGCGGTTGCTGTCGATACCGACCTTACGCAGCTTCGATTCGAGGGAGGCGCGCTTGAGGAAGACCCGGTAATTCTCCAGGACGACGCGCTGATCGGAGGTCAGCTCATCGGCGGGCGGCAGGGCGCTAATTTCCATGCCGGCTTCGGTGAGAAGCTTGCTCCACAGCTCCAGTCGCGCCAGCTCGGAGGGCTTTGCCGCCGCTTGTGCCTGGTAGTTCTTATAGGAGATGAAGATGGTACTGGCACCGATCAGCAGGGTGATGAAGGGTGCAATCCAGTCTTTGAGTCCCATTCCGGCCTTTCTCGTTGAACGCGTGTACCGGGGTTTCGGTCGCCCCGGGTTCCGCGCGCACGCGGCCCGGGCGTTGCCTCGGGTGCAATATCTTCCGGATTCTACCGTACCACCCGCACCTGTGACCGGCTGTGCGCGGGCTGGAAAATCCGCATGACTGGTCGGCGGTTCGCGCGGCGCTCCCGGGGCAGCACCTCCGGGTAACGCAACGCCGCCCGCGCCGGCTTCCGAAGAAGGCCGGGGCGGGCGGCGGACCCATGACGAACGGGTGCGATATTAGTGTTCTGCGTTTAGTGTTCAGCGGGCTTCATTTCGCGAGGAGCCTTGCGGATCATGAGGTAGCTGATAACAGCCATAACACCCATGAGCACGGCGCTGAACGCGGAGCTCAGCACCACGCCGGAGTCGAAGGCGGCGAATGCGGAGGAGAGCAGCTGGTTTGCCTGCTCGCCACCCACATGGCTGGCGACCGACACGGCACCGCCGAGGGTTTCGTGGGCGTGGTCGGCGAGAGTCTCATCCAGGCCGGAGGGTACGACCACGTTCGCACGGTAGACGGCGGTGAGCATACCACCGATGATGACGGTACCGAGCACCGCACCCGTCTCGTAGGAGGTCTCAGAAATCGCGGACGCCGCACCAGCCTTACGCGGCGGCACGCTGGAGAGCATCAGGTCGTTCGAGATGGTCTGGGAGATACCGATACCGGTACCGAGCACAATGAAAATCAGGATAATGACCACGTCGCTGTGTGCACCCAGGAAGGCGAGCACCGCAAACGCGGCAGCGTTGAGCGCCAGACCGAAGGACACAACCTGCGCCGGGTGGAAGTGCACCGCCACGCGCGCAATCACCAGACCGGCGATGATAGTCGCCAAAGTACCGGGAATCAGCAGCATACCGGCGTACATGGGCGGCAGACCGGAGACCAGCTGCAGGTGCTGGGAGGCGAAGTAGATGAAGCCAACGTCCACCATCATCGACACCAGATTTGCGGTAATCGCACCGGTGAACACGGTGTTGCGGAAGAGACGCACATCCAGCATGGGCTGAATATCGTTCTTTTCACGGTTGAGCTGACGCAGCACGAACAGGACGATAAAGATTAGGCCCACCAGAATCGAGCCGATAGCGACCGCGTCGAAACCAGCTTCGGAGGTGTGGGTCAGACCGAAGGTAATACCGGTCATGCCGACCATGATCAGCAGGATGCTCAGCGGATCCACCGGGCTGGGATTCGGGTCCTTAGACTCGGGCACCATAATCGAGGCAAGAATCAGCAGAGGAATCAGAATCGGCACAGCGAGCAGGAACACCGAACCCCAGTCGAAGTGCTCCAGCAGGAAGCCACCCACAATCGGGCCCAGCGCCGCACCCGCCGAGAAGCCCGAAGCCCACACGGCAATAGCGATGCGGCGCTCGGTCGCGTCCACAAAGATATTGCGGATAATCGACAGGGTCGCCGGCATGAGCATCGCACCGAAAATACCGAGCAGGGCACGGGCAACCACGAGCATCAGCGCAGAGGGCGCGAACGCCGCGAGCGCGGAGATGACCGCGAAGCCGGTCGAACCGATGAGCAGTAGCTTGCGGCGGCCGATGCAGTCACCGATAGCACCCATAGGCACGAGCAGGGCGGAGAGCACCAGCGGGTAGGCATCAACAATCCACAGCTGTTCCGCGGAGGAGGGGCTCAGCGCCTTAGCGATTGCGGGCACAGCGAAGGCGAGCACCGTGTTGTCGATGGAGACCAGGAGCACCGGGAGCATGAGCACGCCGAGTGCCGCCCAACGCTTGGTCTTCTGGGCGGGGGCGTGAATGGGTAGAGCCGTGGTGTGCGGGTTGTGATTCGTCATGGGTTGTTTTCGTGCGTCTATAAGGTGTCGGCTGACGCGGCTGACGCGGCGGCATTAGTTCAGTTTGTCTTTTGGACTAGGTCTTTTAGTAAGTCTTTTAGTGAGGTTTTGGGGCTTGTCCGAGGGGGTTAGGTGTCCGGGCGGGTCCACAAACGAAGATTTACTATACCAACTGGACGGTATAGTTTCAAGCGGTTAGACTGGTACCCATGAGCACCCCCAACCACCGCAAACAACGAGCCAACAACTCTAGCGAGCACATCCTCGATACCTACGTCGACCTGCTGATTCACACCGGAGAACGCGCCGCAACCCTCGACGCCGTCGCCACCGCCGCGAAGGTCTCCAAGGGTGGCCTGCTCTACCATTTCTCCTCCAAGAAGGCGCTGCTCGAGGCGCTCGCAGAACGCACCCTCACCCTGGCGGAAGAGGACTTTGAGGCCATGGCACAGGCATCCGAGGGGGCCAGCGCCTACTACATCAATTCCTCCACGCCCGATAATTCGCCGTTCGACCGTGCCCTCATCGCCCTCAGCCGCCTGGCGCAGAACAATAACGAGCTCGCCCAGCGAACCCTGGCCCACGTGCAGGAGGGCTGGCACTCGCTCATCCTTGCCGAGCTTGGCGACGAACGCATCGCCCGCGCCGTGCTGCTTCTGGGCGACGGCATGTACTACAACGCGGCCTTCGGGGGTGGTGCCACCAACCCGCAGACCGCAGACATGCTCAAGTCCGACCGCGCGGCGCTGGAACGCGCACTGAAGGTTCTCAAGGCCGCGGTCGCCGCCGACTAACAACCCTCGCTTGCGCGGCCACCCCGACTAAAACCCGGGTACCGACAGGCACCGAGGGTTTAAACTGAAGTGATACGCAATCACCCCAACCAAGGAGTTCCCATGATCTTTATTGCCGTGAAGTTCCCCGTCAAGCCCGAATACGCAGACCAGTGGATTGAGAAGACCCGCGCCTTCACCGAGGCAACCCGCGCCGAGGAGGGCAACAAGTTCTTCGAATGGTCCCGCAGCATCGAAGACCCGAACGAGTTCGTTCTGCTCGAGGCATTCAACGATGACGCCGCCGGCCCGCACGTGAACTCCGAGCACTTCCAGCAGGCCATGAAGGACATGCGCCCGCTACTGTCGGCAACCCCGAAGATTGTTTCTCGCCTGGTTGACGGCGAGGGCTGGGACGCCATGGGCGAGCTGCAGATTGACTAGTCTGTACCCCAACTCAGCATCTAAACTGCATAGTTAGACCCTCGAGTGCCCCTCCGCGCTGTTCTTATGGATAGCGCGGAGGGGCACTTTCGCGTGCGCCACACCTGAACTTTTTCCCTTGACCTTCTGCAAATGATGTACGTTTTCTGCCCCAAACATCCCCGACGCGCATTTTTACTCCGCTCACCCCTTAAAATAGATAAGGTATGCACCCCCATCGATACCCATTCGCACAGGAGGCCTGAATGAGCATCGCATCTCAGCCTCTTCCCGGCGCAGTCGCCGTTGAAGAGCACAACGACGTGGACCACTCTTCCGTATCCCTCGCCGTTTCAACCGTTATCCTAGCCCTGCGCCCCAAGGAGAACGAGACCCACCCGACCCTGTGGCTGCCGCTGGTTCGCCGCCTCCGCGAGCCCTACAAGGACCAGTGGGCGCTACCCGGCGGCCCCCTCAAGCCGACCCTCTCCCTGGAGGAGGCGGCCGGCTTCACCCTGAAGCGTGCCACCAACCTGGAACCCGGCTACCTGGAGCAGCTCTACGCGTTCGGTGACGTTCTGCGCGCCCCCGAGGCACGCGCCGCCCGCCTGAGCGGCGCCCCGGTTCCCACCCCCGCCGCCGATCACGAGCGCGTGGTTTCTGTGGTGTACTGGGCGTCGATTCCCGCCACCGAGGTTGCGAACACTCGCGTGCACGAGAACATCCGCTGGTTCCCGGTGGATGAGCTGCCCGAGCTGGCATTCGACCACAACGAGATCATTGAGTACGCGCTCTACCGCCTGCAGAACAAGGTCGAGTACTCGCGTATTGCGCACTCCTTCCTGGGCGAGGAATTCACCCTGGCGCAGCTGCGTGAGGTGTACGAGGCGATTCTGGGTCGCACCCTGGATCCGGCGAACTTCCGCCGCCAGATTGCGGCGTCGAAGTCGATTATTGACACCGGCCGCCGCGTGGAGGGCACCCGTCACCGCCCGCCGCGCCTGTACCGTTACAACGACGCGCAGGCGTACGCGGATGCGGGCCCGCTGGGCATGTACCGTGAGCGCCACGAGGCGTAATAGCGTTTATTTTCGGGCATTAGCCGTGTACTGTACGCGGGTCTAGTGTTCGTTCATAGCCTGAAAGCAAGAAGGGGTGGCACTGTGCGGTGTCACCCCTTCTTGTTTTCAGGTTTCACGTGAAACATTTACCAATCGGCAACTTGATAAGGTTGATTACATGCATTTTTTACCCATAGCTGTAGCGCCGCTACGAGTGGAAATATCCAGGAAGTAAGCGCAGAACGGGCACCGACGCCTAACTCATGCCCCTCTCAGGTAAGTACCCCCTTATGTTAGAATCATTTTCACCTTTTCCATAAGTAACTGAAAGGTTTTGCTATGGCAACTGAACTGACCGGCAACGCTAAGATTATTGCCGATTACCTAGAAGCAGTATTCAATCAGAAGGATTTGGCGAAGGCTGAAACTTTCTGGGCGGATAACATGATTCAGCACAATCCCACCATGCCGAACGGTTTGGATGTGCTGCGTGGCTTTATCCAGTCCCCTGATGCGCAGGCTATGAGCTACGAGCGCGGCGTTATCATGCAGGACAACGACCTAGTGATGGTGCATGGACGGTACAACAACTGGGCGGGTAAAACCATGATTGCTACAGACATCTTCCGTCTTGAAAACGGCAAGGTAGTGGAGCACTGGGACGTCATGCAGGAAGAAGTACCTGCAAACGAATCCGCCAATGGCAACACTATGTTCCCCATCAAGTAACTTTCTATAGGAGTTTTATCATGACTCAGTCCAATTACCCTGCAGTGGGGCATGTCTACGAAGCAGCTTTCGGCGACCTCGCCTACCACCTTGATTTCAGCAACGACGGTAAGACGATGGAATTCAGCAGCGTCGGTACCGCCGACCCCGTCGCTCAGCCCGTAGTAACCGTTGAGTACACGGCGAAGGAAGTAGCTCCGGGCGTATTCATGGTGTACTGGAAGGAACCTGACGGCTCTACCGTCGTGCACGTTGAAGATTTCAACCAGGACAAGGTGTTCACCAACATCACCCTGCCGGATCACCAGTTCCTGAACCTTGAAGGCACCTTCAAGCTTTTGAAGTAAACCCGGTTTTCACCCAAGCCGTATGTCGTGGTGGGGCGATGAGAGAGCCGGAGTTGAGCTCTGCTAGTTATGTTGAGCCCCACTCTTAACGCAGTACTGCAAGCTCGGATTTTGTCATTCTGAAGGTGGCAACATGTAACTTGCAGCCCGTCACACAAAACACGTGCCCGGTGTCTCCACCATATACGGAGGCACCGGGCACGCGCGTCAGTTACAAAAGTGACATCTTTGTCACTTTGAACTTCCATTTTCGGATAGAGTTACAAATTTCTGCGGCTAGAGTGACAAAATGTAACTCTCCAGCAGATTTTGTCACTCAAAATGTAAAGTTCACACAGAGTACGTGCATGATTGCCATAGTAACTTTGCTCTAAGCGGCGCTGCACGCTCTGCCGGGGTTCCCTGCCGGTTCTCGCTATAGTCCTGGCGGGCGAAAAATGCGGGGAATTAACCTTATCAGGTTGCTAAATGGTAAATGTTTCACGTGAACCCTGAAAGCAAGAAGGGGCGGCACCGTGCGGTGTCGCCCCTCTTTTTGCGTCCTCTAGTGCTCTCTAGGGAGTATCAGCACTTGTCAGAAGGTTTTTCGGGAGGGTGTTTGACTCAGCAACCGCGCACTCCCTATGCTTGAGCCATCAGCTCTCTATCCGTGTTGCCCCGCCGCGGGAGCAACCTAATGAGCTGATCGCATTGTTGAACCGAAGCCACCCAAGGCGCGACCGGGGCGGTATTCGGAATCTAGGAGGCATCAAAGAAATGACCCACCGAGCATAAGCCCGGACCTCACAGAATTTTTCGCGCGCTCACGTAGCTATTTGCGCAGGCATATTCCCCTGCGCACTTCCATTTTTCTGCGTGTCTTTATCAGCGCGCACGCACCCGGGCACAGGTACATCCACCGTTACGCTCGGGTTTTTTCATGCCCTTTTTGGGGCGCCCCCTCCATTCCTTCCCTTTTTCAGGCTACACCGCCAGCAGGATGAGCACTGCTGACTCTGGCAGTTGAGGGCACCCGAGCATCCATAATTCGCGTCTATGATTCGCGTCAATGTTTCAAGGAGCTCGTATGACACACGTACTTCAGCCGCAGGCAACCTTTCCACGTTCCGCTTCTTCCCGCGATACCCGTTCACACGCCCATGCGGCGGCGCACATTAGCATCGCCCACCTGCAATTTGCACACCCGAGCCAGCCTCCGCTTTTTGCGGACCTGTCGGCGGTGTTTTCGGCACCTCTGACCGGGCTCATTGGCGATAATGGTTGCGGAAAAACAACCCTCATGAGGTTGATTTTGGGTGAATTGGCCCCAGACTCCGGTTCTTTGGCGGCACCGGCACGCATGGCGCATCTACCTCAGGATATGGGTCTAGGATCAGACCAAACCCTCGCTGAGCTCTGCGGAATCTCCGAGATTCTGCAGGCACTGCAGGCAGTGGAATCCGGCGAATACTCCCCCGAACTCTACGAGGCTATCGGCGACAACTGGGACGTTGAGGAGCGCACCCTGGCTGCTTTGGCAACCTACGGTTTCACCCCTGCGGCGCTGGTTGACTGTGACAACCCGGAGGCTGTTCGCGCGCTCTTCGCCCGCCAGATGCACAGCTTCTCCGGCGGCGAGGCGGTCATTGCCGCGCTTGCCTCGCTGATGGTTTCTGACCCCGAGTTCATTCTGCTGGATGAGCCGACCAACAACCTGGATTCCTCGGCGAAGGCTCAGCTCTTCACCGCTCTGGAGGCACTACCCTGCCCGGCGCTCATCATCAGCCACGACCGCGACCTGCTGGAGCGCGTGCACGTGATTGCCGAGCTTCACGCCGACCGACAGGGAGTGTCCCACCTGCGGATCTTCGAAGGCAACTACAGCGCCTACCGGCAGGCACTGGAGACCGAGCAGCAGGCGGCTCAGCGCCGCGTGAGTGAGGCGAAGAACCGGGTGCGTTCGGCGCATCGTGAGTGGGTGCAGGCGCAGGAGATTATCTCGAAGAACATGGCGCAGGTCTGGAAGGACGACCAGCCGGACACGATTCTTGATCTAGCGAAAGATGCCTCGCGGCAGGCGGCGGCGAAGCTTCGCGGCCTGCGCGTCGGCAAGCAGGAGCAGGCTCGGGAGGCATACCAGAAGGCTCAGGATGAGGTGCGCGTGCAGGAGAAAATCTACGCCGAACTGAGCCAGCAACCCCTACCCGCGGGACGTAAGGTGCTGGAGCTGCACCGGGTTGATGCCCGGCAGGTTTCACGTGAAACATTTACGGTTCGGCAACCTACCGAGGTTGATTCTCTACATTTTTCACCTGATGGAGCTCATAGCGAGAGCCAGCAGGGAACCCCGGCAGAACGCCCCGAACACCTGATTCTCAGCGGCCCCGAGCACCTGCGCATCACCGGCGCGAATGGCAGCGGCAAGTCCACCCTCCTTGAGGCAATTGCCCACGCAAAAGACCCGGAGTACCGCTCCCCCGTGCAGCCCGCCTACCGCGTCGACTATTGCCTCGAGGGGGCGTACATTCCGCAGCGCATTACCCTCGACCCGCAGCTCACTCTCCTGCAGTGCGTGCAGCGGGCAAACCCCGGAGTGAGCGAACAGCATCTGCGCGATCAGCTGGCGCGACTGCTTTTCCGTCGCGAAAGCGTGCACCATAAGACCGGCGAGCTCTCCGGTGGTGAGCGGTTCCGCGCCGCAGTGGCGCAGGTGCTTCTGGCTGATCCGGTGCCGCAACTTCTCATGCTGGATGAGCCGACGAACAACCTCGATATTTCCTCGGTGGATTGGCTGGTGCAGGCGCTCGAAGCCTATACCGGTGCGCTCATCGTGGTGAGCCATGATGAGGATTTCTGCCGCCGCATCCGCATCGACCGCACGCTCGCGCTCTAGGCCGGACAGCGCCTCGAACCGGCAACCCGGGGCTTAACGAACGGGTGCCCGGCACCTCCACTTCAGGAGGCGCCGGGCACCCGTTTCAGTTATCTCACCGCGGCCACTTCACCGCGCTGACAAAACCTTAGATTAGAGGACCAGGCCCTTGGTCTGGGACACTGCGCGCTCGAAGCGAGCCTGAACGTCTGCCCAGTTCACAATGTTCCAGAATGCCTTGACGTAGTCGCCCTTGACGTTCTGGTAGTCCAGATAGAATGCGTGCTCCCACATATCCAGCTGCAGAACGGGGATCAGTGCAACGGAGATGTTGCCCTGCTGATCGTAGAGCTGCTCGATGATGAGGCGCTTGCCAACGGTGTCCCACGCGAGGATTGCCCAGCCGGAGCCCTGGATGCTCAGTGCAACGCTGGTGAAGTGCTCGCGGAACTTGTCGAAGGAGCCGAAGAACTCGTCGATTGCTGCTGCCAGCTCGCCGGTGGGCTTGTCGCCACCCTCGGGGGACAGGTTGTTCCAGAAGATGGAGTGGTTAGTGTGGCCACCCAGGTTGAACGCCAGATCCTTGGAGAGCTTGGAGACGTTGCCGTATGCACCGTTCTCGCGTGCCTCTTCCAGCTGCTCCAGCGCAGCGTTAGCACCTGCAACGTATGCTGCGTGGTGCTTGTCGTGGTGCAGCTCCATGATCTTTGCGGAGATGTGGGGCTCGAGCGCCGCGTAGTCGTAGGGGAGCTCGGGGAGGGTGTACTTTTCAGCCATGGTGTATGCCTTTCATTACGATTCATGGGCTACTTAACAGGTTACCAGCGTCGCCTTTGCCTTACTTGTAACGATTTTTTGCCGTACCGCCGCCAGATACACCCCTCCCCCGCCTGTGGATTTCTGCATATAGGGTTTTCCACCCCACTGTGGAAAACTCGGCTCCAGTGGGCATCGGGCAGAGTTAATACGACCTTCCACCGCGAAATACCGGGATATACATCATGTGAATAACAAGGATGTAAGTTCTCCACACTGTGGAAAACTCCTGTGGATAACCATCTTTTAAGGGGATAGGCAGAGGATTACATCGCGCCCCAAGCCCCTCGCTCCCAGCCGAAGTATATGACATCTCGTGACACCCCCTAACGATTTTTGGGACCACAGGGCAGAGGCGGTGGATTAAGTGCACAGGGTTATCCACAGATGTGGAGAAAATCTACATCCGCGGATTTAAAGGCAAGAAACCTTTCGGTTTAAGAATTTCCCCTCGGTTTTAACGAGCGCAGAAGCCTGTAATTACAAGAATTTTCCCGCCGCTCGGAATTTTTAAGACGCACCGCTCCCTCTGCACAGGGAGCGAGAATCACACACGTGTAAGTTCTCCACACTGTGGAAAACTCCTGTGGATAACTCCTTTCCCGACAAGAACGGGGAGAAAAGATTGGGAAGACATGCCCTCGGAATACCGGGGAACCAGACCACCCCGAGGAGCCACACCAGGGTGCCAGATTTCCGTCGATGCCGACGTCGGGGCGTAAAAGGGCAAAAGAAAAGAGCATCCCGCCGCGGGATGCTCTTGAGTGAGTGATAGAGAAACGCAATTAAAAAGATACGGTACGGAATGCAGCCCAACCACGAACTGCATCCGCACCGCACATCCGTCGGTAGAAATACGAGTTACTCGTACACCGACGACAATCACCGATAAATAGAGAGTCGAACCTATCGAAGCGAGCTTCCGGTCTCGCCTCGGAGGCTTCCTTCGACCCCGTTATGTAACCAGTGTACACGGTTTCATAACGTCTGCAAACCCAAAATCGGGGTTTTTTTAAAAAATTTGTTATCGTTTTGTTATTTTTCACCCAGGGCAAGTTCTTTGCACTCTCCAGAATTTTCACCAATACCCCCAAAACCCTTGATATTCCGCGGAAGTCACTCGGTGGGTCAAAGATGATTTTTGAGTCATTCTCGTTTATACTTGCGGTGGAAATCTTTTTATAAGTGTCTTGTATCACTAGGCAGATTGCTGTTTTTGCACCTGATGCTCATAAATCGACAACCCTAGCACCCTCCGAAAAATTAGCACCAAAGTGTCAAGTATTACTTGACCGTACCAATTTCAACCTTGAGCGGTTGTTGCTTCGCTACAATGGGTGCCAACCACACCACATCTCTCCCTCGGAGAGTTCCTATTCGATAAAATTCACATCCGATAAAAGAGGAACCGATTCCGTGTCCACACCGACCACACCGCAGCACCCGGACGGCACTGCAGACCTTGAGTCTCCGCGCTGGCTCTCTGCCGAAGAACGTGAGGGCTGGCTCTTTATCAGCTCCATCATCTTTAACCTCACCCGCCGCCTCGAGAACCAGCTTCAGAGCGAGGCCGGCATTAGCTTTGTCGAGTACATGGTGCTCGCAATGCTTTCCGAGTCAGACGACCTCTCTCTGACCATGACCGAACTGGCCATCACCACAAATACTCTCCCCGCGCGCCTCTCCCGCGTGGTGGCCCGCCTCGAGAAAGACGGCTATGTGCGCCGCTCCCTCAGCGCGGAAGATCGCCGCGTCAGCATCTGTCACCTCCTGCCGGCCGGCCAGAAGAAGATTCAGGAAGTAGCCCCCGGCCACGTCGCTGAGGTGCGCCACCAGATTTTTGACCACCTCACCCCCCAGCAGGTCAAGCAGCTTGCGGAGATTGGCGAGGCAGTCCTGGGCAACACCCCCTCGAATGTCATCTCCATTGATGCGCTTAAGCGCGGAGAATACCCCGAGGGCTAAGTGTTGCCCGCGGCGTATTCGAGTGAACACACTCCCCTGCACAACTAAGCACGCCTCCTACCGAGTTCGGCACATCAACCCCTCGGAAGGAGGCGTGCGCCGCTTTAACGGCCCGCCGGCGAAATTCCTGCCACCCAGAGGCCTCCAAGAAGGAATAATCCAAAGTATTACAACGGGTTCCCATGTAATTTTTAAAAATTTTTCTCATCGTCGAAGATTCAAGACCACCCCGCAGAAAACCACAGAGAGGGCCATCAACTTCCCCGCACGAGGCAAGACAAGCGGCCCGACGCATCCGGCTCATGCCCCGTTGTGCCCCGGCATACCGCGGAACTGCGCCCCACTACCCCGCCACGGCCGCGGGTGTGCGTGGTTTTCCGCTAAGGCTGATGGTGACACCCTGTCAGGTTCACCTCACGACCGTTGCCGATTAGCCTATTCTGCCTGTGGTAACGCCAAAATATCCCATACGATAGGTACCAACAGGTTGCACCGCGCCATCCGGCGCCCAGAAGCAATCACCATATAAGGAGAAACCACATGTCTAAGTCTTTCTACGACCTTCTGAGCGAGCAGATCGGTCACGAGTTCGCAGCATCTCACCAGTACCTGTCCATGGCTATCTGGCTCGACGGCGAAGACCTGCCCCAGCTGGCTAAGTTCTTCTACCAGCAGTCCCTCGAAGAGCGCGAGCACGCACTCATGATGGTTCAGTACAAGCTGGACCGCGGCCACAAGGTCGAGATCCCCGCCGTTCCCGCCGTCAAGAACGACTTCGAGAACGTTCAGGAAATCGTTGACATGTCCCTGGCACAGGAGAAGGTCGTCACCGGTCAGATCGAGGCTCTGTTCTCCGCAGCACGCGCCGAGAACTACGCACTGGGCGAGCAGTTCATCCTCTGGTTCCTGAAGGAGCAGGTTGAGGAAGTCGCCACCATGGAGACCCTCGTGACCGTCGTGAAGCGCGCCAACGGCAACCTCTTCGACCTGGAGAACTACGTTGCACGCGAGCTGGCACACGACCACGGCCAGGAATCTGGCGCACCCGCTATCGCAGGCGCCTAATCTCGTATTCGTGCGGCTAGGCCCCTAGTCGACCCCTCAGAATACCTGCAGAATCTTTAACGTTCCGCCCTCACCGCATACCACGGCGAGGGCGGAACGTTTATGCATTTAAAACCTAAAAGCCTACCGTAGAGCACCGTCCAGGAGCTAAAAGCCGCCAGCGGATACTCGAATACTCATACAGTGCAGAGTAAACTTAAAAGCCTTAGATGCCGCATAATATCGCGGCAGAAAGAGGAGAGAATGACTCACACCAACCCAGATACCCTCAGCCGCGGCTCATATAGCAACTCACGCCGCGTAGCCGACATTCTGCGCGCAGAATCCGTCGGCGGTACCGTCCTGCTCATCGCAACGGTGCTGGCAGTAGTACTCGCCAACACCCCCGCCTCCACCTTCTACTTTGACGTGCGAGACACCGTGGTCGGCCCGGTTATCCCCGGTTTCAACCACCTGCAGATGAGCATCGGCACCTGGGCTGCGGACGGCCTGCTCGTCGTCTTCTTCTTCCTCACCGGCCTGGAGCTGAAGAAGGAATTCGTGATTGGTGACCTCAAGTCACCCTCCACCGCAATTGTGCCGATTGCGGCTGCTTTCGGTGGCGTCATCACCCCCGCAATTATTTACGCGGCGATTAACTTCGGTAGCCCCAGCGCTCTGCACGGCTGGGCTATCCCCACCGCAACCGATATTGCGTTCGCAGTGTCCGTTCTCGCCGCCGTGGGTACTTTCCTCCCCTCGGCGATGCGTGTCTTCCTGCTGACCCTGGCTGTGGTCGACGACCTGATCGCGATCTGCATTATCGCGATTTTCTACACCAATAACTTCCACGGCGAATACCTGCTCTTCGCGCTCATCCCCCTCGCCCTTTTTGCGCTCATCGCATACCGTGGCGAGACCATGCTGCACCTGAAGCCTCTCGCCGCATGGATTCTGCTGCTGCCCCTGGGTATTATCACCTGGGCGCTCTTCCTCGAGTCCGGTATTCACGCGACCATTTCCGGTGTGGTTCTCGGCTTCCTGGTGCCGGTGAAGATGTCCGCTCGCTCCGAGGCAGCGCACGCTGAACACGGCCTGGCAGAGGTGCTGGAGCACCGCTTCCGCCCCCTCTCTACCGGCATCTGCGTGCCCATCTTCGCGTTCTTCAGCGCGGGTGTGGCAGTTGGCGGTTTCGAAGGCCTCGGACGCGCCCTCACCGACTCCGTGGCGGTCGGCATCATGGTTGCGCTGGTTGCAGGTAAGACCATCGGTATTTTCGGTACCACCTGGCTCGTGACCCGATTCAAGAACGCCAACCTCGACCCGGACGTCGCCTGGATTGACGTGGTCGGTCTGGCTGCAACCGGCGGTATCGGCTTCACCGTGTCCCTGCTGGTGGCTGAGCTGTCCTTCCCGCACGGCTCTCCGCACACCGAAGACGCCAAGCTTGCGATTCTCGTCGGCTCTGTTCTGGCTGCCATTGTGGGTGCAACTATCCTGTCTCGCCGTAACAAGCACTACCGTGCCCTGGCTGAGAAGGAAAGCGTGGATGCTGACGACAACGGCATCCCCGACGTCTTCGAGGGAACCTACCGTGACCCGAAGACCGAGCCGAAGGCCTAAAACGCTCACCCGCTACACCCCGATTCCCAGCCGAAGATAACCATGTCTCACCGCATCGAAACCACCGAAAACCACGCTCCCTGCGGGGACCGTCGCACGACGGACAACCCCGCTGAATGCGCGGAATACGTAGCGGATGGGCATACTCGCCACCGCGCAGCCGGCAGGAGGCGGCAGAAACTCGCCGTCCCCTCCCGGTACGCGGAAATTTCGGCACGCTGGGTTATCGGGGTGTACTCGTTTGCCGCGATTCTCACCTCGTTCGCGTGGATTCTCTCGCCGTTGCGCCACGGCCGCGGGTTCACCTGGTGGGAGGTCATCGCCGACCTGCTCAATATCCCGTCCACGCACACCCTGCCCAGCGCCATCACCCTGATTGTGGTGGTTTCCGGGCTTATCGCGCGCAAGCGCGCCGCCCTATACGTCGTCATTGCCTTCCAGATTTTTGGCGCGCTCCTGGCCTCGCATAGCGCTTTCACCCTCTTTTTTCCCGCCGGCATTATGCCCAAGGACCGGCTCTTCTCCTCGAGCATCGACACGCTCTCGATTCTGTGCGCCGCGCTGCTGGTTCCCTTCCTCGTGACGATTCGCTCGGCGTTCCCCGCGCGCGTAGGGCGCCTCTCCTGGGCCGGGGCCCTGGCGACCGCGGTGGGCGGCATCGCCCTCACGACCCTCGCCCTGTGGTACCTCTGCCGGGTGGGCTGGTGGCCCGAGCTACGCCACGTCTCAGTGTGGGAGTTGCTGCTGCACGGGCTGGGCATCGAGCGTATGCATCCGGGACTGTGGTCCGCCGATGTCGTGGGCTTTATCGCCTCCGTCGGCGATGGTCTCTTCCTCGTGCTGGCCCTCTATCAGCTGGCCCGCGGGTACCGCGCCCCCGACGAGTGGGACGGCGAGAAGGAGCTACAGATTCGTGCCCTGCTGCAGCACTACGGCGCAAACGACTCCCTCTCGTACTTTGCGACCCGTCGCGATAAGCAGGTCATCTTCTCCTCCAACCGCAGGGCGGCCATCACTTACCGCACTGTGGGTTCGGTGTGCCTGGCCTCCAGCGACCCCGTGGGCGATCCGCACGCCTGGCAGGACGTCATCGAACGTTGGATGCTGCAAGCCCGCAGCTACGGTTGGGTTCCGGCGGCTCTGAGCGTCAGCGAGGCCGGTGCGCGCGCCTATAGTCGTGCGGGCCTGAGCGTGCTTCAGATGGGCGAGGAGGCGGTGCTCGAGACCGACCGATTCACCCTCAACGACACCTCGATGCTCGCGGTGCGTCAGGCCGTTCAGCGTGTGCGACGCGGCGGGTACGGCGTGCAGATTCGCCGCTACTCCGAGCTTGACGAGGACCAGAAGCGGCAGATCCAGCACAATATCGAGGCGTGGCGGCACGGTCGCGTGGAGCGCGGCTTCTCCATGGCCCTGAACCGCGTCAATGATCCGGCGGATCAGTCCACAGTTCTGGTATCGGCCCACGACGGTGAGGGCCGCATGGTGGCCCTGCTGTCCTTCGTGCCCTGGGGCCCCACGGGGCTCTCTCTGGATGTCATGCGCCGCTCCCCCGAGGCCCCCAACGGGGTGGTGGAGTTCATGGTGGCCTCCCTCATGGAGCAGGCCGCTTCGCTTGGCGTGCGCAGGGTGTCCTTGAATTTCGCGATGTTTGGGCAGATTTTCGCCGCGGCCGACCGGGTGGGTGCCTCGGCGTGGAATCGTTTCGCTTCCCGTTCCCTGGGCGTGCTGGACCGTTTCTTACAGCTGCGTCGCCTGTATCGCTTCAACCTGAAGTTCTCCCCGCGTTGGGTACCCCGCTACCTTGCTTGCGAGCCGACGCTGGCGCTTGTGAACGTTGCGGTTGCGGCGGGCGTGGCGGAGGGCTTCCTGCCGGATCTGTCCGCCCGACGCTCGCGGGAGGAGCATCGCACGCTGAGCGAGGGTGAGCTGATTCTTCTGCGCGAGATGCAGCAGGTGCGCGCCGAGGAGCACCCGCAGGTGCCCCGTAGCCAGCAGACGCAGCACCGCCTGCGCCACCTGCAGGAGCTACGCGATGCCGGCATGAACCCGTACCCCATCGAGGGTGAGGATGTTACCAAAACCCACGGTTGGAGTGGCTCTGCCACTGTGCTCAGTGTGCCCGAGGCCCTCGATATATTCTCTCACCAAAATATTCCCGAAGAAGAATATACTGTTTCAGGCCGCGTTCGCACTCTGCGTGACCACGGTGGAGTCCTCTTTGTAACACTCTTTGAGGCCGGTAAGCCCCTGCAGGTCATCCTAGAGCGTGAGCTCGTTGGTGAGAAGCTCCTAACCCTCGCCTCCCGAGCCCTCGATACCGGTGACCTCATCGAGGTCACCGGCACCTACGGCACGAGCCGCACGGGCACCCCCTCGCTCATCGCCTCCGGCTGGCGTATGGCCGCTAAGAGCCTGCACCCCATCCCCTTCGATTCCTTCACCGACCCCGAGGCCCGCCTGCGCCGACGCTCGACCGATCTAATCGTGAATCCCGATCAGATGCACAACCTGCGCCTACGCACGGCGGTTATCAAGGCACTGCGCGCGCGTCTGGATGCCGAGGGCTTCCTCGAGGTCGAGACCCCCATCCTGCACACGGTGCACGGCGGGGCGAGCGCACGCCCCTTCCGTACCTACATCAACGCCTACGGCGAGGATTTGACGCTGCGCATCGCCCCCGAGCTGTACCTCAAGCGCTTGGTGGTTGGCGGTAGCGGCCCGGTTTACGAGTTGGGCCGAGACTTCCGCAACGAGGGTGCGGACGCAACCCACAACCCCGAATTCACGGTGCTGGAGGCGTACCGCCCCCATGCCGATTACGTGCAGATGCGCCAGCTGACCGAGCGACTCATCAAGGACGCCGCGCGGGCCGTGTTCGGCACGGTTCAGCTGCCCCTTGGCCCCAAGTCCTCGTCAGAACGCGTGCTGACGGATGTTTCGGGCCCCTGGCGCGTGGTTTCGGTGTGCGGTGCCCTTTCGGAGGCGCTGGGCCGCCGCGTCGACCTGCAGACGGATTTTGAGGAGCTCCTGGCCCTCGCGCAGCGTCACGGGGTGCGCGTCCACGAGGGCATGGGGCCGGGCGCCATCATCGAGGAGCTGTACGGTGAGTTGGTGGAGGCCGTCACCGTGGAACCGACGTTCTACACGGATTTCCCGGCGGAAACGAGCCCGCTTGCGGCTCCGCATCGCAGCGTACCGGGCCTAGCGGAGCGCTGGGACCTGGTCATTAACGGCATGGAGATGGGGTGCGCTTATTCGGAGCTGACGGATGCCCTCGTGCAGCGTAAGCGTTTGACGGAGCAGTCACTGAAGGCCGCCGCGGGTGACCCGGAGGCAATGGAGGTGGATGAGGACTTCCTGTACGCTCTGGAGACGGGTATGCCCCCGACCGGTGGCCTGGGCCTGGGCGTGGATCGCCTCGTGATGCTGCTGGCCCAGACGCAGATTCGCGGCGTGCTTTCGTTCCCGTTCGTGAAACCCCGGCGCTCGTGAAGTTCCGCCAAGATTAGAGGGCAAGGATAGGGCACAGCACCGCGCCTTCTCGCCCCGGCACCGCCTCTTCGCGGCCCGCCGGGGCGTGAATGTTTAACCCGACCCTATATTAAGTATTCGTTACAATTTGATCTCTGCCCCACTTTTAAGTTGCCGAACGAAGCCCGCGAACTCCACAATGAGATGACTAATCGTGCGCATTTTGACCGCGCGCCGCGGATTTAAAGCCGCATCACCAGCAGAGAAGCCCCTCGTAACCCACCCTTCGGTGTGAACGTGTGGGCTTTCGCGCTTTCTAGATTGGAGTACCGAGTGGATTTTCTTCTGAACATCATCGGGGACATTAATGAGCAGACCTCGGGACTGACTTCTTCCGTGGATGCTGTGCAGAACTGGATGTGGAGCAACTTCCTCTACTACGCCCTGATTGCGGCTGGTCTGTACATTACGATTCGTACTCGCGGCGTGCAGTGGCGTTCCGTTAAGGAAATGGTCCGTGTTCTGGGTGACCCGGTTGCTCGTGAGGCTGACGGTAAGAAGAGCATCTCTTCGTTCCGCGCGTTTACGGTCTCTGCCGCATCCCGCGTGGGTACCGGTACCGTGGCGGGTGTGGCCCTGGCTATCGCTATGGGCGGTCCCGGCGCTGTGTTCTGGATGTGGGTTATCGCGGCCGTGGGCGCGGCTTCTGCCTTCGCGGAGTCTCTGCTGGGTCAGCTGTACAAGGAGCGCGGTAAGGATTCCTATATCGGTGGTCCCGCGTACTACATGAAGCGCGGCCTGAACGCCCGGTGGATGGGTTACATCTTCGTGGCGTTCATCGTGATTACCTATGCGTTCGTGTTCGTGGCGGTGCAGACTAATGCCGTGGTGGATGCGACCTCGAACTCCCTGGGCATCGATGTGTCGGGTACGAACTCCATGGGCTTCCGCGTGGTCGTGGGCGTCATCATGGTGCTGCTGACCGCGGCCATTATTTTCGGTGGTATTCGCGCGATTTCTTCGGTGACCGAGTGGCTGGTCCCGATTATGGCGGTGCTGTACCTACTGCTGGGTCTGCTGGTGGTTCTGCTGAACATCACCGAGGTCCCGAATATGCTGCTGATGATTTTCCAGGGTGCGTTCGGTATTAAGGAGTTCGTGACCGGCGGTACCATGGGTGCCGTGATTTGGGGTATGAAGCGCGGTCTGCTGACCAACGAGGCCGGTATGGGTACCGCCCCGAACGCTGGCGCTACCGCAACGATTTCTCACCCGGCAAAGCAGGGCTACGTGCAGACCCTGGGTGTTTACTTTGACACGATGATGGCCTGCACCGTGACCGCGTTTATCGTGCTGCTGTCGAACCCGGCCTACGGTGATAAGTCGCGTGGTGCTTCGCTAACTCAGTCGGCGCTGGCTATGCAGCTCGGTGACTGGGCGGTGCACTTCCTGACCATCGCGATCTTCCTGTTCGCGTTCTCGACCGTGATTGGCAACTACTACTACGGCGAGTCGAACATGCGCTTCGTGACCGAGAACAAGGTGGTCCTGACGATTTTCCGTGTGCTGGTTCTGGTGTTCGTGTTCTTCGGCGCGATTTCTTCGCTGGATCTGGTGTGGACTACCGCGGATATGCTGAACGCTGGCATGGTGATTGTGAACTTGACGGCGGTGCTGCTGATGACGCCGAAGGTTGTTGCGGTGCTGAAGAATTACGAGGCGCAGCGTAAGGCCGGCCTGGAGCCGATCTTCAGGGCTTCGGACCTTCCGGAGATTAAGAACCTTGCGGCTTGGGATGGCACGGACGTGGTGACGACCCGCGAGTTCTGGGCCGAGTACGATGCGAAGACGGCCGAGCGTCGCAAGCTGAAGGCCGCCAAGAAGGCTGCGAAGGCCGGTCGCTAGGCTAGCTGACGCGGTTCACCTAGCGTGAGCCGTCGACTGAGAGCTGTGTGGGGGCCCGTTCCCGCCGAATGCGGGGCGGGCCCTCACGCTATTCGGGGGCCCAACGGTGCGATTCGGCCGGTGGGCGTCGCGTGCACCGGTATTCTGGTGGAGGTGCGCCGCACGTAGGCGGGGCGCTATTGAGGCATTGTGAGGAGAAGTAATGGACTGGAAACCCGTAGTGGATATCGTGGTGACCGCGGTTTTCCTGCTGGGTATCGGCCTGGCCCTGTGGGGTCTGCTGACGGTGCACCGTAGCCCGTACTTTTCCGAGGTGCAGAAGCTTAAGTGGCTTCTGCTGGTGCTGTTCCTGCCGTATCTTGGCCCCCTGGTTTGGATTTTGCGGGTTCGTACCGAGCGCGCGGAGGCCGCACAGCGGGAGCTGGAGGCGGCGAAGCGGGACGGGGCTCCGCTCGGGGAAGCCGGTGAAGTTGCGGCTCGGGCCGAGTAGTCCGGGTCTAACACCCCCACCCCAACCATTAAGGTAATGAAGGTCACATCATTTCAATTGGACAGTGCATCACACACCCCGTATAGTTCTATGTGTTGCCTGCGGTGATACACCGTAAGACACTTGCGCGAGTGGCGGAATAGGCAGACGCGCACGGTTCAGGTCCGTGTGCCCGTGAGGGCGTGGGGGTTCAACTCCCCCCTCGCGCACCAATGATCCCCGGTTCGAAAGAACCGGGGATTTTTTCATGCATTAACGACCTATTCCCCAGACGAGACGCGGGATTCCGGGCCGATTCACCCGTGCATCCCCTAAAATGGAACCGGGTGTGTTCACGCACAGAACACACAGCTAACGCACAGACACGCTCGTTAAACTGAACCCTTTGGGGCATCCCGCGAGCGCAGTAGCTGCTCGGATTGGTCGTTGAGAAGGAGGCGGCATGAAGTTTTTCGATAAGCTGGGAAAGCTGGAACAGGGCATCGGCCGCACCGTCGGCTTTTCTAAGGGCTTCGGCACCTTTGAGAAGGCAGATGTCGCCAACCGCGTCCGCATCATGATGGACGACGAGTCTTACGTGGACGGCAGCGGCCGCACCATGGCCCCGAATATTTACACGCTCCGCTTCGCGCCGGTCGATTTTCCGCGGGTGCGCGAGTGGGGCAACCCGTTCGCCGTGGAGCTGTGCGACCTGGCCATCTCTCACGCTCGCGCCCAGGGATACACCCTCATCGGCGCGGTGCGCGTGACCTTCAACGTTCTCGATTCCCTGGCCGAGGGTGAATTCGAGGTGGTGGCCACCTTCGAGCCGTTCTCGGTTCCGGATGCGCCCGCCTCCCCCACCCTGCGCGGCGCCGCTAACTACGCGCCGGTGCGCCCGCCCCGGGAGTCTTCGCTGCCCACGCGCATCACGAAACCCGCCGCCCAGCCTCAGCCCGCGCAGCCGGTTCAGCCGCAGCAGCCGGTGGCGCAGCCGAACTCTCGTCTCTCGCGCATCCCGCGTAGCGGCCAGGGTGGGCACGCCCCGCAGGGCGCCCACGGTGCCCCGGCGTCCCCGGCCGCTCCCGCCGCGGCGGCTCCCCGTCTTTTCCTGGAGATCAACGGGCGCATGCACCCGATTAGCCGCCTGCCCTTCACGCTGGGCCGCGGTTCGGAGTCTGACCTGCGCCTGGACGATAAGGGCGTCTCCCGTCGTCACGTGCAGCTGTCGGCGCATAACGGCGCCGTCGTTGCCACCGACCTGGGGTCCACGAACGGCACCCTCGTCAACGGCGCTCCACTTCGCTCTCCCGTGGTGCTGACCAACGGTTCACTCCTTCGCATGGGCAATACCCGCATCATCTTCCATAGTTCTACCGGAGGTGCCCGTTAATGGCGTCCGAACTAACAGTCACTATTCTTCGCTACGCGTTCCTGGCGCTCATCTGGTTCTTCGTGTTCCTGGTGGTCTCCGCGGCACGCCGCGACCTAGGTCTGGGTAAGAACTACCGCGCAGTGCCTGTGGAGGCTTCCGCCGAGGCCACCCACATCACGCCCCCGCCCTCGCGGCCCTCGCAGTTGATTATTACCGAGGGCGCGCAGGCCGGCGCCATGATGCAGCTGGGCGACCACCCCATCACGATTGGTCGCGCCAACGATATTGAGGTGTCCCTACAGGACGATTACGCTTCGGGCCGTCACGCCCGCCTGTTCCCCCAGGGTTCCCGCTGGTTCCTGGAGGACCTGAACTCGACCAACGGCACGTACGTCAACGGTGAGCGACTGACTCGCGCTACCCCGATTGAACCCGGTGATGAATTCCGCGTGGGCGGCACCACCATGCAGCTGAGGGGGTAGCCGATGAAGATTGCTTTCCGTCTTGAGGCGCGCTCCGATACGGGCCTCAAACGTTCCAAGAACGACGATTCCGGTTACGGCGGCCGCTACCTTGCGGTCGTCGCCGATGGCATGGGCGGCCACGTGGGTGGCGATGTCGCCTCCGCGACCACGGTGCTGAACCTGACCCCGCTGGACCACCCCGACTTTGAGAACGGCACCGGCGGCGTTTACCTGGCCGACGAGATTCAGAGCGCCAACCTGATTATTAACGAGCTGGCCGCAAACGACCCGCAGCTTGCCGGTATGGGCACCACCTGCACCGCGTTGCTGATTGACGGCGATTGCATCGAGTTTGCCCACATCGGTGACTCGCGTGCATACCGCCTGCGCCCGGGTGCCGACGGTAAGTTCGAGCAGATTTCGACCGACCACACCTTCGTGCAGCGCCTGCTGAACGAGGGCCGCATTACCCCGGAGGAGGCCGAACACCACCCGCATAAGAACGTGATTATGCGCGTGCTCGGTGACGTTGACGCCTCCCCCGAGCTGGAGCTCAAGACCCTGGACGCCGTCGTGGGCGAGCGCTGGGTGCTGTCCTCGGACGGCCTGGACGCCGTGGTTTCCGTACCCGAAATTGAGCAGGTGATGCGTTCACATGACGACCTCGCGGAGGTTGCCGACACGCTCATCGCCATGACCCTGGAGCGCGGCGCGCCCGATAACGTGACCGTCGTGGCCCTGCAGGTCATCGACCGCGAGGAGCTGCCGGTGGACGAGCCGGTGGGTCCCTCCGCGCTACCCGATTCCGCGCTGCCCGACTCGATTGCGGCGGAGCAGGAAGTCAGCGTGAATACGCAGAAGCTCCCCGAGATTGCCGCAACCGCCGAGGCCGCGGAGGCAACCCTCGCCGCGCTGGAGCAAGAGTCCGCTCACCACAACGTGCGTCGTTTCCGCCGTGCCCGCGACTTTGCCGGAACCCTGTTGCACAGCGGTTCCGATGCGGTGCGCCACCACATCGGAACCTACGACAACGCCGTGGATGCGGCCCTCACCAACGCCGCGATTCTGCGCGGCGAGCTGGGTTCGCGTCCGCATCAGCTGGTCGGTGCCGCCGCGGTGGCGACCGAGACCGGCATGATTCCGGCGGTGACCTCCCGTACCCTGGAGCACCGCGCCACGGTGGCTCAGCGCATGCCGCTAACGGTGGATGAAGCGCCCCTGCCCGCCGAGCTGGAGGAGCTCATCGCGGAGGAGCCGGTCGAGCGCACCTCCCGCCGTTCCTGGTCGGTGCGTCTCTTCATCTTCCTGCTGGTGGCGGCTCTGCTGACCCTGGCGGCGTGGACCGGCCTGCGCTACGTGGAGCGTAGCTACTACGTGGGCGAGAGCGACGGCACGGTGGCGGTGTACAACGGTATTCCGCAGGCGCTGGGCCCGATTCGCCTCTCGCACGTGGTGGAGAATACCGATATTTCGACCTCGCAGCTCTCCGACCACACCCGCACCCTGCTGCGTAATTCGATTACCGCGAAGGACCTGAACGAGGCGCACCAGATTGTGTCGCGCCTGAAGACCCAGGCCGAGCAGAACCGCATCAAGGCGGAGCAGGCGGCGTCCGCCTCCGCTTCGCCGACCCCCGATCCGACGGCGACCGCATCGTTGGCTCCCGAGCCCGCGGAATCAGGGGCTGAAACCCCGACCGAATCCCCGAGCGCGGAGGGCGGTGAGAACCATGGCTAAGCTGTCGTTCCGACGCGATTCCGATGCGCCGCGCGCGCGTCGCTTCACGGAACTACTATTGCTGGTCGTGGCCGTAGGTATTAGCTCTTTCGGCATGTACCTGATTGACCCGGAGCACGCCCTGGACACTTCGAAGAGCCAGTGGCTTCCCTGCACCATTGTGCTGGGCGCCGGTTCGCTCCTGATCCACCTGGTCCTGCAGTTCCGTGCCCGCTACGCCGACCCGTTCATCCTGCCGCTGGTGGTGGCTCTGAACGGTATCGGTTTGACGATGATTTACCGTCTGGACCCGCAGATTGCCGCGCCGGTGGGCGACGGCCAGCTCATGTGGACGGGCGTGTCCATGGTGCTGTGCGCGGTCATCGTGTTCGTGTTGCGCGACCACCGCGTGCTGCGCAAGGTCACGTACACCTCCCTGGTGCTGTCGATGATTCTGCTCATCATGCCACTGATTCCCGGCCTGGGCATGGAGTTGAACGGTGCGCGCATCTGGATTCACATCGGCAACCGCACCTTCCAGCCCGGCGAGGTCGCGAAGATTACGCTGGCGATTTTCTTCGCCGGTTACCTGGCAACGCACCGCGACCTGATTCTGGTGGCGGGCCGCCGCATCGGTCCGGTAAACCTGCCGCGACTGCGCGACCTTGCACCGGTGTTCCTGGCCTGGCTCGTGAGCCTGGGTGTTCTGGTATTCCAGAAGGACCTGGGTTCGGCCATCATGTTCTTCGGCCTGTTCATGGCGATGCTGTACCTGGCGACGGGCCGCCTGTCGTGGCTGGTCGTGGCCGGTATCGGTATCGCTGTGGGTGGGTACTTCGCGTACAACTACGTTTCGCACGTGCACGCCCGCATCTACGCGTGGGTTCACGCCTTTGACCCGGATATTTACCAGGCTTCGCCGGGTGGTTCGGGCCAGATTCTACAGGGCGTATTCGGCCTGGCGTACGGCGGCCTGTTTGGTCGCGGCTGGGGTCAGGGCCGAGCGAACCTGGTTCCCTACGCAAACTCCGACATGATCATCTCTTCGCTGGGTGAGGAGCTGGGCCTGATTGGTCTGGGCGCCATCCTGATGATGTTCATGTTGCTGGTTTCGCGCGGCTACCGCGCGGCTCTGGGCACCCGCGACGGCTTCGGTAAGTTGCTGGCGGCGGGCCTGTCCACGGTCATGGTGCTGCAGCTGTTCGTGGTGATTGGCGGCGTGACCCGTCTGATTCCGCTGACGGGTCTGACGACTCCGTTTATGTCGGCGGGCGGTTCGTCGCTGGTGGCCAACTGGATTATTGTGGCGCTGTGGCTGTCGATTTCGCATAGTGCCCGTGCCCCGCACCTGGTGGCCGGTTACGACGCACCGCAGGGTATCGACCATGTGGATACCAGCTACGAGCCTGAGGGCGCGACGAGCGTCCTGGCCCGTATCACGGCAAAGGATTCTGGAGGTGAGAAGAATGGATAGGGCGATTCGCCGCATGTGGATGTCTGCCGCGTGCGTGTTTGTCCTGCTGATGGGTACCCTCAGCTACATTCAGTTCTTCGATTCGAAGACTCTGATGGCTAACCCGTGGAATAGCCGAGCGCTGTACGATAACTACGGTTCGGCGCGCGGTTCCATCGTGGTGGACGGCACGGAGATTGCATCCTCGGTGAAGTCTAATGATGAGTACAACTATCAGCGCGTGTACAACCACCCGCTCAAGTACGCGGCTCTGACCGGCTACTTCTCCACTATCTACGGTGCGACTGGCCTGGAAGCTGCCATGGATAAGGAGCTTGCCGGCACGAGCGATAGCCAGTTCTACGACCGCGTGGCGCAGCTGTTCAGTGGTTCTTCCGCTCAGGGCGCTAGCGTGGAGTTGACCATCAACTCGAAGCTTCAGGACATCGCCTACAACGCTCTGCAGGGTCGTAAAGGTGCCGTCGTGGCGCTGAATCCGAAGACCGGAGAGATTCTGGCGATGGCTTCTTCCCCTTCCTACGATCCGAACCTGTTGTCTTCTCATTCGGGTTCTTCCGTGATTGCGAATTACCAGGCGCTGACGGCTGATGAGGATCAGCCTCTCTTCAATCGAGCGATTGCCGGTAACACGTACTCGCCGGGTTCGACGTTCAAGATTATTGATGCGGTCGCGGCCCTCGAGTCGGGTAAGTACAACGCCGAGTCGGTTATCGCGAACCCCGCTCAGTTGCCGCTGCCGGGCACGAACATCAGCCTGCCGAGCTACACGGGCGGCCAGTGTTCAACCCGAACTCAGGCGACGATTGAGTGGGCGTTGGCACAGTCTTGTAACACTCCGTTCGCGCAGATTGCGATGGATTTGGGCCAGGAGCGCATCGCGAAGACTGCCGAGAACTTCGGTTACGGTCAGGATTTGAAGATTCCGCTGACCGTGTCGAAGTCCTCGTTCCCTTCGAATTTGACGCAGAGCCAGCTGGCTCAGTCGGCTGTCGGTCAATACAACGTGAAGACCACGCCTCTGCAGGTGGCGATGACCTCCGCGGCGATTGCGAATGGTGGTGTGCAGATGAAGCCGAACCTGATTCGTTCGGTGAAGACCAGCAACCTGAGCACTTTGCAGGAGTTCTCTCCTGAGAAGCTACGTACGTCCACTAGTCCTGAAATTGCTAACCAGATCAAGCAGTGGATGGTCAATTCGGTTGATAATGGTATTGCACGCAATGCTGGTGTCCCCGGTGTGAAGGTGGCAGGTAAGACCGGTACCGCGGAGACCACGGCAGGTTTGAATAATTCTTGGTTTACCGGTTTCGCGCCGGCTGATGATCCTCAGATTGCGATTGCTGTGGTTTATGAGGATTATGAGGATATTGATGTGGCGACCGGTGCCCAGTTGGCAACCAGTACTAGTAAGCAACTCTTTGAGGCGGTGTTGAACAAGTGAGGCCTGCGGCTGATATCACTTTGGGCGGGCGCTACACCCTGACCGAACGTATCGCGATTGGCGGTATGGGTGAGGTGTGGAAAGCTCGCGACAAGGTGCTTGGGCGCACCGTTGCGGTCAAGATCCTCAAGGAGGAGTACACCGGTGACCCGGGCTTCTTGGAGCGTTTCCGCGCTGAAGCCCGCAATACGGCGCTGTTGAACCACCCCGGCGTAGCGAATGTTTTCGACTACGGCGAGGAGGACAACTCCGCGTACCTGGTCATGGAGCTGGTGCCGGGCAATCCGCTCTCTAGCATCATTGAGCACGAGACTACCTTGCCGCCGGACCGTGTTCTGAACTTCATTGCTCAGACTGCTCGCGCGTTGGCTGCGGCTCATTCGCAGGGTCTGGTGCATCGTGACGTGAAGCCGGGTAACCTTATCATCACCCCGGATGATCGCGTGAAGGTGACTGATTTCGGTATTGCTCGTTTGGCTAATCAGGTGCCGTTGACGGCTACCGGCCAGGTGATGGGTACCGCCCAGTATTTGGCGCCGGAGCAGGCAACCGGTCAGGCGGCTACCGCGTCTTCGGATATGTACTCGTTGGGCATTATTGGTTATGAGTGCCTGGTGGGTCGTCGTCCGTTTACGGGTGAGTCGCAGATTGCGATTGCTTTGGCTCAGGTGAATGATCCGCCGCCGCCTCTTCCGGAGACCATTCCGGCTGCTGCTCGCGCGCTGATTATGTGCTTGTTGGCTAAGGATCCGGCTCAGCGTCCTAAGGATGCGACCGCTCTGGCTTCTGCGGTGGATGCGATTCGTCGCCGCGATTTGAAGGCTGCGGTGAAGGCTGTGCCTTCCCTGGCCCAGTTCTTGGCTGAGGAGAATGCCGACGATGCGACCGTAGCTATGGACGCTATGCATGTTGCGGCTGAGCCGATTAGCGCTTCCGCTGCTCCGCGTTTCGGTTCGGGCGGGCGTTTCTCGCCGGAGCCGACGACGGCGCCTATCCCTCGCACGAGCGCGCAGACGGTGCGTACGAGTGCGGAGCGTGCTGCGGCGGCTCGTTCTTCGTCGAAGCGTGGCCCAAATGTGTGGATGTGGATTGCAATGTTGTTGGCAATCCTGCTAATTCTGGGTGGTATTTGGACCGTGTTCTTCACCAATAACGGTGGAGGCGGTGCGTCCCCGGATTCTTCGGCGAGCGCTTCGGTTTCTGCGGCGCCGACGAACACCGGCAAGGTGTCGACGGTGGAGACGGGCGAGGCTACGGCCCCGCACTCTTCTAAGAAGAAGGTGACCGTGAATGCGGTGAACTATGAGGGTCGTGAGCTGCAGGATGCGGTCAATGAGCTGAAGAACCTCGGTCTTTCCCCCAAGACGGAGGGTGTGGAGTCCACTCAACCGGAGAACACGGTGATTTCGGTTTCTCCGACGGGTACTTTGGAGCAGGGCAATAGCGTCACGGTGCGCTATTCGACCGGTCCGAAGTCGGTGACTCTCCCGTCGAACCTTGAGGGTAAGAACGTGGACGAGGCTTCGAAGGCCGTCGCAGCGCTCGGCGTGAATGTTTCTCTTCACTACGAGAATTCGGATACCGCGGCCCCCGGCACGGTTCTTCGTACTACGCCTTCATCTGGCACTAAGGTGACGGTTGGTAGTAATGTAGACATGTATGTGGCCTCTTCCAGTTCGGGTAGGGGTTCGAGTGCGAGCGCTTCTGCTGCACCGTCTGCGTCGGCTTCTGCTTCCGCTTCTGCGTCGGCGCGTTAGCCCCTACGTTTTGATTTAGTTTTTGTCTTATTGATCCAGGAGAACTTATGGACCTGTCGGTTCCCGACACGGTTGATAACCGTTACAAGGTACTCGAGGTAATCGGTACCGGTGCGATGGCGACCGTTTACGCTGCCGAGGACACCCGCCTCGGCCGCAAGGTGGCTCTTAAGATTCTGCGTCCGGAGCAGGCCCAGGATGAGACCTTCCGTGCCCGTTTCAAGCGGGAGGCGGAGGCCGTCGCGTCTCTGAATAATCCTGCGATTGTTGCGGTGTATGACACCGGTTCGTTCGATCCTTCCCAGAGCTACGGCGTGGATGAGGCCGCGGGCGAGTCTACGCTCATCCCCTATATCGTGATGGAGTACGTGGAGGGTCACACCCTGCGCACCATCCTGTCGCGTGGCGGTCACCTGCCGGTGAGCGATGCGCTGGGCTACGCCGAGCAGTTGCTGGGCGCGCTCCAGTACAGCCACTCGATGGGCATCATTCACCGCGATATTAAGCCGGCGAACATCATGGTGCTGGACCGCACCAGCGAGGATATCGCGAAGGGTCAGCCGGGCCAGATCAAGGTCATGGACTTCGGCATTTCTCGCGCGATTGAGGAGGCCGGCGAGGCGCTGACCAAGGCGAACGTGGTGATGGGTAGCGCACGCTACATGTCCCCCGAGCAGGTCAGCGGCAAGGAGGTCGATGCCCGTAGCGACCTGTACTCGGCCGCCTGCGTGATTTACGAGATGATTGCCGGCCGTTCCCCCTTCGACGCCGAGTCGAATGTGGATTTGGCTGCTAAGCACCTCTCCGACACCCCTGAGCCCCCGAGCAAGTTCACCCCGCTCGAGGTTCCGGCAGGTCTGGATGCGGTCATTCTGAAGGGTCTGGCTAAGAACCCGGACGACCGCTATCAGAGCGCTGCCGAGTTCGAGCAGGCACTGGTCTCCGTGATTCGTCCCGGCGAGGAAACCGTGGCTCAGGACGCCGCCATGACGACCGCGTTCGTGCCGTCGGCAACCACCGCGTCTCTAGGCGAAGATTACGCCCCGTACACCACCTCGATTACCGAGGCTTCGGTGGAGGACGGCGGTCTCAACGGATTCTTCGACTACGAGGATGAAGAGGAACCGTACGAGGATGAGGAGTACGTCGAATACGATGAGGGTTCGCCCCGTAGGCGTGCGTGGACGCGCTTCCTGGTTGGTATTCTCATCGCCGCGCTACTGGCATTTAGCGTCGGCTCGGTGCTGTATTACCAGAACAAGCTGAACGAGGTTCCGCAGGTTCAGGTTCCGGCCGTGGTGAACGTTTCCCGCGATGATGCCGATAACCAGCTGCGTAACCGAGGCTTCGTGGTGGAGTACCGTCAGGGCTACTCCGACAACATCAAGAAGGGCGACGTGATCAGCGTCGAGCCGGGTGTCGGTTCTACGGTTGATAAGGGCTCGACCGTGACCGTGACCGTCTCAAGCGGCCCGGAGAAGATTAAGCTGCCCGATAACCTGCAGGGCCAGAGCGAGGCGTACGTGCGTAACGCGCTGAAGGACCTGGGTCTGGTGGACGGCCGTGTCTCCACCGTGGAGAGCGCTTCGGTGCCTGCCGGTATGGTGGTTGAGCTGTCCCCCGAGAAGGGTTCGACGGACGATAAGGGTGTTCAGACGGTTGAGGCCGGTAGCACCGTGAACATTGTCCTGTCCTCGGGTAAGGTGAAGGTCCCCTCGCTGGTGGGTCTGACCAAGGATCAGGCGATTGCCGCTCTGACCGCTCAGGATGTTCTGCTGAACACCAACATTGAGACGGTTCAGACGACCGAGCGTCCCGCCGGTACCGTGCTTTCGCAGAGTTCTGCGGCCGGTACCCTGGTGCCGCAGAACAGCACCGTGACGATTCGCGTGGCTGCTACCCCGACTCAGACGACTGCCCCGACTGCTGCGGCTACTCAGCCTGCCGCCTCGACCGGTAACCAGAACGCTACCACCGGTAACCAGAACCAGCAGCGTTCTACCGGTAACCAGCAGGCTACTCAGCCTGCCGCCTCGACCGGTAACCAGAACCAGCAGCGTTCTACCGCTTCGGCTACTCCGGCACCGGCTGCGTCCGCTACTGCGGGTACCCGTACGATTCAGGGTAATAACGCGAACGCCAATGCAAATAACGCTAACTCCCGCTAAGGGTTTTACAGGTTAGCCGCGAAAAAAGGGGCGGCGCTCTACACCGTTGGGTGTGGGGCGCCGCCCCTTTCGTGTGCCCGGGCTTGCTCGCGACTATGGGCTCAGATAGAGTATCGCCTCCAGCTTCCCTGTAGTGCGCCTACTACGGAGCTTCTGGAGGCGATATAAGCCACTGAGGACTCTAAAGGCTATAAGGGATTAGGCCATGAGGGGCGAGAGGCTCTTAGCGCGTTCTGCGGCGCCCTGCAGGCCGGTTTCTTCAAGCCAGTTGCCGAGCATCAGGTAGCCGCCTTCGGTCAGGACCGATTCGGGGTGGAACTGCACGCCGTGCATGGGGGCTTCGCGGTGGCGCAGGCCCATAATGATGCCGTTGTCGGTCGTGGAGGTGGTTTCCAGGACGTCCGGCATGCTCTCGGGTACGACCGCAAGCGAGTGGTAGCGGGTCGCGGTGAAGGGGCAGGGCACGTCCTTGAAGACGGAAACGTTCTCGTGCACCATCTTCGAGGTCTTGCCGTGCATCAGTTCGGGGGCGTGGGTAACGGTACCGCCAAAAGCCTCGGCAATGGCCTGGTGGCCCAGGCAGACGCCCAGCAGGGGCTTCTTTGCCTCAGCCGCCCAGCGGATGGTGTCAATAATGACGCCGGCTTCAGAGGGCGCTCCGGGGCCTGGAGAGATGAGCACGCCGTCGTGGTCTTCCGCGAGCTTCAGCACGTGGTCCAGGTCGTATTCATCGTTGCGGATGACCGTGGTCTCGGCGCCGAGCTGCTGCAGGTATCCCACGAGGGTGAAGACGAAGCTATCGTAGTTGTCGATGACAAGGATGCGGGTCATGGTGTTGTCCTAGTGCTAATGGTTGATGGTGACGTTCTGGTTGAAGGGGCCGTACTCGGCGAAGTGCGGGAAGACGTACTCCATGAGCAGGTAGACGGCTACGAGCACCAGCACGATGGCAATAATGATGCGCAGCCACAGGGGCCCGGGCAGGTGTCGGAAAATCCATCCGTACATGTTTTTTTCCTTTCCTTAAGATCCGGCCACCGAAGCGGCGATTTCTGCGGGGGCGCCGGCGGAGGCGGGACGCCACGATTCGAATCGGGCGTGCACGATGTATCGTTCGGTATCGCCGTAGCGTGGGTGGCAGGTGGTGAGGGTCATGAGACGCTCGGTGGGGGCCACACCGGGTTGGCCGGGCACAGGTTCGATGACTTCAACCTGGTCAGGCTGCACGATTTCGTGGCTGTAGACGGTGTAGGTGTAGTAGCCGTCTTTGGTGCGCACGTAGATGTGGTCGCCTTCGGTGAGCAGGTCGATGTCGTTGAGGACCTTACCGCGGGTTTGGCGGTGGCCGGCGAGGGAGAAGTTGCCGATCTGGCCGGGCATGGCGGTCCCGTCGTAGTGTCCGAGACCGAGGGAGTCGAGCACGTCGGCGCTGGTGCCCTGGGTGGCGGGACGATGATAATCCGCGCCAAATTTGGGGATGTAGACGACTCCGAAGACCTCACCGTGTTCGGGTTCGCTCAGCCCGGCGGGAGGAGTGTTAGGGTCCCAGCTGGGCGGGGCTTCGGCCGGATGCGCGTCAAACTCCTGCACGAGGGTGCTGACGGCCTGGGACTGGGTACGGTCGGCGTCGATATTGGTCCACCACAGCTGCCAGGCAACGAAGAGAAGCAGAATAACGCCCGCGGTGATAAGGAGCTCGCCGGTAATCTGGATAATCCATTGCAGCACGGTGCGGGGTCGGCGCGCGGCATTATGTGCCTTTCCGTGGCTCATGCTCTCTCCTTGGGGTTAGTGGCATTGCGTTTCCCAGCCGTCATACGCTGTGTTTAACGCTCGGGCGAGGTGAAATCATCCCGCAAGTCTGCAAAGATAGGTGTAAACGTATATTTTTAGGTTACCCATACAACAATAAGCGGAGGAAGTATGTCGTCCAACTCGGCTAAGGCATCGTCCAAGAAGAAGTCTCAGAAGTCCGAGAAGTCTGAGGTGGAGGACGCAAGCGAGATTCGTCTGCGCGAGATTGCCCATGAGATGGAGAGCGGTACGCAGCTGAAGGAGCAGACTCCGCTGTGGTACCGGGTCATCATGTTTTCGCTGCTAGCCCTGGGCATCCTGTGGATTATTGTTTTCTACATTACGCAGGGCCTATTCCCGATTCCTGACTTGGGTATGTGGAACGTCAGCATCGGCGTGGGCGCCATGATGGTGAGTATGTTGATGATGACCCGCTGGCGTTAAGACTTAGGCGTTAGATTTTATGAGAGAGGCGGCCGCCCCACACGGGACGGCCGCCTTCATTTATGCAAGAAATCATCTAATCTTATATTCATATATATACATATATACTAATCAGTTAGTTTTTAGTATTTCACTTGGGGCGTTAGTAGATCAGATCGCCTCGTGCCGCTTCGTGAACGCGGCGGGTTACGGTCTCCATGACGGGCGAGTTGATGTTCCACCGCTGCCAATAGAGGGAAAACTCTACGGGGGTTGCGGCGAGCTTGATGAGGTGCCCGCTTGCGAGTTCTTCGGCGCATTGCGCTTCGGGGATAAGACCCCAGGCGATACCGGCGCTGACAGCACGCGCGTAGTCCGGGGAGGAGGGAATGTAGATGGTGGGGCTTTGGGTGAAGGTTTCTTCAGCCTCCAGACCTACTTCTTGTTCGATGAGGACTCGTGCTACGTCCTGCACGAAGTCTTTGCGGTCGTATTCGACGACGGGGGCCTGGTTGAGCTCCTCGCGGCTTACGCGCTTGGGCCAGCCGGGCAGGTAGCGCCGCACGTAGTCGGGGGTGGCAACGCACCAGTAGCGTGCCACACCGAGGGTTTCGACGGAGCAGCCGGGGATTTTTTCGGGTTTGGAGGTGATGACTGCCATGACTTCTCCGGAGCGGAGCATGGCGGAGGAGTGGAATTCGCCTTCTCGTCGCAGGTCGCAGAAGATGCTGTCTTCGCGGCTGAGGGTTCCGACGGCGTCGAGGAACCAGGTGGCAAGCGAATCGGCATTGACCGCCACAGACACGCTTTGGAAGCCGCCGGCGCCCATGAGTTCGCGTTCCATTTCTTGCTGCAGGAATTCACTCTGTCTGGCGATGCGCAGCACGCTTTGTCCGGCGTCGGTGGGGGTGACGGGGTTGCTTCGGCGCACCAGGACCTTTCCGGCGATCTGCTCCATGGCTTTGATGCGCTGGGAGATGGCGGAGGGGCTCACCCGCAGAACATCTGCCGCGGCATCGAAAGTGCCGTATTCGATGACGGTGGCGAAGGTGGTGAGCTGGTCGGTACTGAAACGTGTCATAAGAATATCTTACGCAGTGTAAAAATATTTAGATAGATTTAGGGTCCTTTTTCCCGTATTCTCGTCTCTGGCACTTCATACTCCTGCTAACTCAGGCTTTATCCCTGCGTCGCAGGCCTTTGCCTGGCAAGCTGATAGTAAGAGAGCCGCTACCCGCCACTACGCACGCGGGCTCATGCCCCGTTTGATTAACATAGAAAGTTTCACGATGTCCGCCTCCCTGTCCCTGCTGTTTTTGGGTGCTACCACCACGATTTCTTTGGTGGCGGCTATTGGCGCCCAGGGAACTTTTGTGCTGCGTCAGGGTATTTTGGGTCGGCATATTACCCCGATTATTATCTTCTGCGTTCTCTCGGATGCTCTGATGATTGGCTTGGGCGTTGTGGGCCTGGGTGCTCTGTTGGATGCGGCGCCGTGGTTTATTGAGGTGTTCCGTTATGTGGGTGCGGCGTTTTTGGCGTGGTTTGGTTTTGAGTCTGGCCGCCGCGTGTTTACTCCGCACTCCATCGTGGTTGATGATGCGGAGGGTGATTCTCAGTCATTGAAGGCGGCTCTGCTGACCACGGCGGCGGTGACGTATTTGAATCCGCTGGCGTGGTTGGATACGACTATTCTTTTGGGTTCGCTGGCAAACGCCCAGGGCGATCCGGGCCGTTGGTGGTACTACCTGGGTTGCTGCTGCGGTAGCCTGATCTGGTTTTTGATACTGGGATATGGTTCGGGCCTGTTGCGTCCGCTCTTTGCGCGCCCTTCAGCGTGGCGTGTTTTGGATGGTGCGACGGCTCTTCTGATGGCGTACCTGGTGTTCAACCTGCTGACGATGAACCTGTCTACCCACTAGCTTTTACTCTCTGATCTGGCTCTTTACACTGTCTCAGCCTCTTTTTCGGTGCTCTTCTTCTCTTCGAGGGGTATGAGCACTTCATTTTTGGGCATGGTGAGTAGGCCCAGGTAGATATCGCGAATGATCAGGATGTGCTTGATCCGCTCAATCATGGGCTTGAGGAAGCTTCGGGCGTATTTTTCGTCGCTACTGGTGGTTGCAACGAAGCTGAGCCCGGAGAACACGGCAACGATCATGGACACCTTGATGACGACGGCGTTGATGTTGGTGTCTACGCCGAGGATTTTGAGGTGTTTGAGTTTGACGGCCATCCACGATTCGATGATGGTGTCGCTAATGACTACGGATGAGAACCCCATGAAGAACCCGAAGACGAGCAGTATGAAGAGGGTCGCCTGAATAATCTGCCCGATCATGGGGATGATGATGAGGTTGCCCCAGGGCACGATTTTGAGGGGTCGGTGTTCAAGAATTTTCTGCTCTTCGACCCAGTCTTGGGCGGTGTTCCAGATTCCGCCTTCGAGGGCTACGGCATGCTCGTAGTCGTTCTCACTAAAGCTTGCGATGTTGTCCCCTCTGGAGCGCCCCAGCAGGCGCGCTATACGTCGTGACGACCACGAACACGGCGAGCAGCCCCATGAGTCCCATAACTGCCCAGATGCGCGGGAAGCTAAGCCCATTAGCGAGCTTCCAGAGGTCTGCGTTCACAAAGATAAACAACACGGACACCATGAGCACAGGTAGTACTTTCGCGATCATGGGCGGCAGGGAGGCGAGCTGGTGGATGGCGTGCTTGAGGGACCAGCCGAGTACAGTATGTACGCCCAAGAAGATGGCGAGGTAGATTCCGATAACAATCAGGGAGAAGACCTGTCCGCCGTCGTAGACGAAGTCTATGCCTTCGAGGGTGCTTGCTTCGAAGACGCCGGTGGTGAAGAGTATTCCGGCAAAAAGTACGGTAAGAATACCCGTGGTGATTTGAACCCAGGTTCGGGTGCGTACCATGAGCAGATGAACTAGAGTGATAAGCACACCGGAGATGACCGGCATAACGAGGAAAATCCCGCCGAGTACGAGCACTGGGAGTACTTCGTTGCTGAGGGCGCTATCGCTTGTGAGAGCTTTAATGTAGTCCTGTAGGGAGCCTTTCACATCCTCTACTACGAAGAGGAGAATGTCACGCAGGAAGATATAGCAGACGTGCATGACGCTCACCCACAGAATCCAGGGAACGGAGCGCGGGAACGCGTCGAGAGCACACTGACGTGCAGGAATGATGAGGGGCGCGCCCTGCTTGCGGAACCAGATATTGCTTTACCTCAGCATATCGGCTCTGCTGTATTGCAGAGATCGTCCCTCTGCGGCTTTGGTGCGCAGTCGTGCCCAGGTGGGGCGTGCGTCCTTCTGCCGCGGGGTGTTCTGCTCCTGTGTGCTCATGACATACAACTCTACAGGGTTGGGAACCCTCTTTTACCCATGAGTACCTATAGTTCTTCTCGCTGGAGTTCTGCCCCAATAAAGCGGCTGTAGGCACCCATAAGGAGGGCTGCTGCTGCTTCCTGTGCCGCGTAGATGCCCAGCTCTTCGTCTTCATGACACGTGTAGGTGCCGCTACTGATTTCAAGCAGGGATAACGGTCCTTCTGCAGTCTCCGGGGCTAGAGCATCCAGGATGAAGCTCAGGCTTTCTTCTGATTCTTCAGCTACACCCATGAGCCGCCCCAGGCGTGTACCCGGGTAGGGTGCGATGGTGAGGACGTCTTCGTTCTCGCATTGGATAATGCGTGCCACAGGAATAATATCCCCGTCTGCGGTCTCTTCGAGCAGTAGCTCAGTGGAGAGGTCTATATGGCTTTCCTCGCTCTGTAGGAGCTGCCTGGGCCACCAGAGGTGGATGTATTCGGTCAGTGCTGCCCAGGCTTCGTGAGGCTCCAGTGTGCTCTCTGCGTAGAGGGCTGCCGTTCGTTCTTCACCGTTGTGTTGGTGCTGCTGATCGATTGGCTCTGGTGCGTGGGAAAACATGGGGTAGTGCATGGTTCTACTCTATCCCACTGGTCACCTCTCAGGAGGAGATATTCTTTCTTCCTCCTTGCCCCCCTCCCTTCGAAGGGGTACGAGGGCACAAAAAAAGGGGGGCAGACCCACCTGAGTCTGCCCCCCTCCCGGCTTTAGCTGTTAAAGCAAAAGAGCCCGCGCAAGCGGGCTCTTTTTATTGCCTATTGGATTGTTATCCAAAAACCATACAGTGAACGCAAACAACACAATCTCTCTCGAAA
>ERZ1023393.4-NODE-4-length-126280-cov-6.267681_pt1 | contig 126280 bp, 112 predicted proteins | sample MGYA00380503_ERZ1023393 | MGnify/ENA primary metagenome ERZ1023393 (study PRJEB33173, sample SAMEA4830379) | metagenome | study: EMG produced TPA metagenomics assembly of the PRJEB25223 data set... | reverse complement strand
ACCCGAATACAGGCCCGCAACCCGAATACGGGTGAAGTAGAACACAAATAAGGCCACATTGCGCCCTTTGGGTGGCTTATCTCAATAAATAACCTAGTCAGAACGATATATTGATTCCAAAGAAGGCCAAAAAAATTTTTAAGCAGGGGTAAAAGACCCCTTCGGGGCCCCTCATGAGCCTCGGAACCCAGACAAAGACAGGGAAAAGCAAGAACCCCCATATACCTTCGCCGCTCCATCCCCGCGCCCGTGCTTCCTCCCCTATGTCAGTTATTCCCGGAGAAATAAACAGTGGGTAGGCCAAAGCCCCTGCTCCCAGACGAAGCTCGAGCTACCGAGCACTCAGCAACGGGAACAGGGGCTTTCAAAGTCTAATACTGCGGAGGAGCCTCATTAGCCATGTTATTGAAGCGTGAGTACTTACCGCTAAAGGCCAGGGGAATTGTACGGGTCGGGCCACCGCGGTGCTTCGCGATAATCATGTCAGCCTCACCCACGCGATCGCTATCGGGGTTATACATATCCTCGCGGTGCAGCAGAATCACCATATCCGCATCCTGCTCGATAGAACCCGACTCGCGCAGGTCCGACACCATCGGACGCTTATCGGTGCGCTGCTCCGAACCACGGTTCAACTGCGAAAGTGCAATCACCGGAACATCCAGCTCCTTAGCCAGAAGCTTCAGGCTACGGGAGAACTCCGAGACTTCCTGCTGACGGGACTCCACCTTCTTGCCCGAACTCATCAGCTGCAGGTAGTCCAGCACCACAAGCTTCAAATCGTTACGCTGCTTGAGACGACGGCACTTCGCACGGATTTCCATCAGAGTCATATTCGGCGAATCATCAATAAAGAGAGGGGCCGAATCAATACGGCCCTGCAGAGTCGCCAGGTTCGTCCTGCCCTCGGTGTCCAGATCGCCCTTCTTCAGACGACCCATTGAAATCTTGCCCTCTGCGGAGAGAATACGCATGGCCAGCTCGGTACGGCTCATCTCCAGAGAGAAGAAAACCGTTGCCATGTGGTGGTGAATAGCCGCCGAACGCGCAATATCCAAGGCCAGGGTCGACTTGCCCACACCCGGACGAGCCGCAATCACAATCATCTGGCCACCGTGCAGGCCGCCGGTCAGCTCATCAAGCTCGATGAAGTCAGTCGGCACGCCGTACACGCCATCGGGGCGGTTCGAGTTTGCGTCAATCTCGCGCATCGTCGCTTCCAAGGCCTCAGAGAAGGACACGTAATCTTCCTTCGCGTTGCCATCGGTCACCGCGTAAATCTCCGCCTGCGCCTGATCTACGAGTGCGTCTACCTCGGTCTCGTTGGCATAGCCCAGCTGCGCAATTTTAGTACCCGCCTCAATCAGGCGGCGCATAATCGCGTGCTCCTTCACGATTTCGGCATAGTACTGAGCATTCGCAGCGGTGGGCACCGAAGCAATCAGAGTGTGCAGATACGCCGCACCACCCACACGAGTCAGCTCGCCGCGCTTCTTCAGCTCGTCGGCAACCGTAATCGCGTCCGCGGGGCTACCGTGGCCGTACAGCGACAGAATCGCCTCGTAAATCGTCTCGTGCGCCGGCTTATAGAAGTCCGAAGCACGCAGGCTCTCCACGACGTCCGCAATAGCATCCTTCGACAGGAGCATGCCGCCCAGCACAGACTGCTCGGCCACATCGTCATGGGGCATCGTGCGGGAACCGTAATCCACCGAAGACTCAGACATAAAACCTCATTACCCGAAACCGTAGAGGCCCGGGCACCTCGCCCGGGCAAAAACTTTACCTCTCCATTATGAGGTACCCGCAACCACTCTAGTCTCGCGGAGTGTAAACACGGGTATATAAGCGACGGTGGGGCGGCTACCCTCATTCGGGTAGCCACCCCACCGTTCCTCCGAATCTCTCGGGAGCGCTACGCATCGTGCGTGAACTACTTCTTACGCAGAATCAGGCCGATAGCACCAATATGGTCGGCGTGACGGCGGAACACGCCACGCATACCCAGCACACGCTCACGAATCTGCGGCTTACGCGCCAGGTTAAACGCAATCTTTGCAACGCCAGCGGGACCCTCATCAGCCAGTAGACGCTTCGGCTCCAGTAGCGCCATATCGGTCTGGTACACATCCAGCACCTCAAAGCCAGCCTCTTCTGCCAAGGCGGTCCACTCGGCAACAGTCAGCGGGCGGGCATTCACACGAATAGTGCGCGCCAAATCCTTCTGAATCTCTTCCTTCAGCTCAGGACGCAGGTAATCGGGAACCAGCGACATCTCGTGAATAGCGTAGTAGCCACCCGGACGCAGCAGACGAGCCGCCTCGCGCATAATCTCCAGCTTGTGCTTATCGGTCTGCATGGTCAGCATCGCCTCGCCCACCACAGCATCGTAGCTCTCGGATGGCAGACCGGTCTCCTGGGCGCTAGCATTCACCACACGATAGTTCGGCTTAGTCGCGGCACCGATACGCTCGGTCACGATTTCAGCAGCCTTGGGGTCAAGATCCACACCGGTGTAGCTCTTGGGGGAACGCTTCACAATCTCCTGAGCGGTGATACCCAGGCCCGGGGCAAACTCCACGACGTCAATGTCTCCACCCAGGGCGCGAGCCAACAGCCAGTTGGTGGTCTCACGACCACCGGGACGCAGAACCTTCTTGCCCAGCTGTGCGAGTAGCCAGTGGCCCGCAGCCTTTTCAGCGGGGCGGTCGGTACCGGGAACGGAAGGGGTCTTAGACACGGAAGACAACTCCTCAATACTCGTATTTAATATGCAAAATTTATCTTCCCTAATTCTAGACCCGCCATCCCGAGAAAGGAAATGTGACGTTATATAGAAGTGTGGTTGCCCTTTGTTACAGCATGACACAACACCAGTACAACAACCCTTGCAGCACGCCCTAGAGATTAAACAGAAACTGGAGCTGGACCTCTCGACCCAACCCCAGTCTCATCACACACACATACATACGAAAATCAGAGCCACTTCCGCAAGGAAAGTCCAACTTTCTGATGGTCCTCTCGAACCATCTATATAAAGTATTACGCGTAAACCTTTATTCCCTGTAGGTTAAAGCTGTAAGAAAGCTGAGAATAGATTCTTCCTCAAAATCGGGGTGAGAATCAGTGCGCAACATCCCAGACCTCACCCGGAAACTACATGTCGCATTAAAAGAAGAAAGGCAAGGCGCTTTTGCCTTGCCATCCTTCTTTCGCTAGCGGGCGACCCCGCTATACGAAACACACACATTCACATCGCAGTCCTCTCGAACCAACACTTATAGTAAACACCCCCAACCTTATGGGAGGGTTGAATTTAGCTGGAAAGCACCTGGGAGAAGACCAACAGAACCCTGAGAGCTTTGATATTGTGCAATGTGCGGGATCTATACCGGGCTAATACGCCGCCATATACAGGCCCAGCAGCACCAGCGGGTTAGCCACTACAGAAATAACCGCCAGGCAAATATTAGCCACACGGTACTGGCGGAACTTCACCAGACCCACCAGCGCGCACACCAGCGCAACACTGGATGCAAGGCCGCCAACCACTAGCAAAAGAAGCAGAAGAGCAGTAGCGACATTAGCGTCCGCAAATGGGATTACCGCTAGAACACACAGCAGCAAATTGATGCACTCCAACGCCACACCCGTGAACAGAAGCTGAGCGCTAGAAGACAAACGTGAAAAAGATCGAGCCATGTCTACCAGTCTACGGGGTCAATTGGCGTACTTCGCAGTCGCAACCGTTCTAACCACCAATCCTTCTGCAGCACACCACATATTCTCAGCCTCCAAAAACAATGTTTCACGTGAAACAGGTACAGGAGCGAATACAACAAACGGGGTGCCCCTCACGAAGAGGGACACCCCGTCCGACACTCAACGCCGCAGCATCAAAGCACCAGCGTCAAATATCTAAAAATCTACTTACGCAGCAGCAACGACGTCCAGGACAACGTTAGCAACAACGTCAGCGTGCAGGCGGACAGTCACCTTGTACTCACCGGTGCGCTTGATAGCGGAACCCAGGTGGATGGTGCGCTTGTCAACGGAGCCAATGCCGGCAGCCTCAATAGCCTCAGCAATAGCGTCAGCCTTGACGGTACCGAACAGGCGGCCGTCAGCGCCAGCCTTGTGTGCAACGACAACCGGCTTAGCAGCCAGGGACGCAGCAAGTGCCTGAGCCTCTTCCAGAGAAGCCTTAGCGCGAGCCGCACGAGCGGCGCGGATGGACTCAACCTGCTTCTCGCCACCCTGGGTCCAGGTCACGGCGAAACCGCGGGGCAGCAGGTAGTTACGTGCGTAGCCGTCCTTAACGGTGACAACATCGCCAGCTGCACCGAGGCCGGAAACTTCCTGAGTCAGAATGATCTTAGCCATGTTACTGTCTCTCCTTCTCTTTAGCGGCCAGCGCCGGAGTAGGGCAGCAGAGCAACTTCGCGGGCGTTCTTAATAGCCTGAGCGATCTTGCGCTGCTCCTGAACGGTCACGCCAGTCACGCGGCGAGCGCGGATCTTGCCGCGGTCGGAGATGAACTTGCGCAGAAGTGCGACGTCCTTGTAGTCAATAACGGTGACGTCAGCAGCCTTGAGGGGGTTCTGCTTCGGTTTGGGCTTACGGATTTCAGCCTTAGCCATCGTGGTGCTCCTTAGAGTTGGGAGCCCGCGGCGGATAACCGCGGGATGGATTGATAAATTACTATTCGGAAAACGAAACCGGCTTAGAACGGAGGTTCATCGTCGGCGCCGCTACCCCAATCATAGTTACCGCCGGACTGGGAACTCCACGGATCAGCAGCGGGAGCTGCCGGGGCTGCAGGAGCAGCCGGAGCGGAGTAACCGGTCTGACCGGAGTAACCATTACCCTGGGGAGCCGCGAAATTATTCTGCTGCGGAGCGGAGTAACCGCCCTGAGCAGGGGCGTTGTACCCGGCGCCGCCGCCAAAGCCACCCTGCGCACCTCCGCCGAAGTTACCTCCGGCAGAACGCTGTGCGCGAGTCACCTGTGCGGTAGCAAAACGCAGAGTCGGGCCGATTTCCTCGACCTCAAGCTCAAACGAGGTACGACGCTCGCCTTCCTTGGTCTCGTACGAGCGGGACTTCAGACGGCCCTGTGCGATAACCTGGGTACCCTTCTTCAGGGTCTCCGCAACGTTCTCAGCGTAACCACGCCACACCGACGCACGCAGGAACAGGGTCTCCCCGTCCTCCCACTGGTTGGTCTGACGGTTGAACGAACGCGGAGTCGACGCGATCGTGAAGTTAGCAACCGCAGCACCCGCGGGGGTGTAACGGAGCTCCGGATCGCTCGTCAGATTACCGATAACGGTAATAACGGTATCGCCTGCCATAAGATGCCTCCTCGATAAGAGTTACAAGTGTGTTGATTCCAGTACAGCGCAACCCCCTGACATTTTTAGAGGGTCAGCAACCGGAGGGCGCAACTACTTGCTGGAGATCTTCTGATCCTCCGGGCGGATGATCTTGGTACGCATGACGGACTCGTTCAGGTTCAGAACACGATCGAGCTCAGCTGCGGTCTCGGGGGTAGCGGTGAAGTTCACCACTGCGTAAATACCCTCGGACTTCTTCTGGATCTCGTATGCCAGGCGGCGACGGCCCCAGATATCGACGTTGTCGATAGAACCGCCCTCGTTGGTGACGATCTCGAGGAACTTGGACAGCGACGGCTCAACCGCACGGTCCTCAACCTCGGGGCTGAGGATAACCATCAGTTCGTATGCACGCATGATTAAACCCCTCCTTTGGGCTAAACGGCTATGGGATTTCCATAGCAGGAGATTCATTGTGCCCTACACGTGAAACACACCGGGTGGGGAACACGCATAGATTTCTTAACAATACACGAGAAAACGCAGATAGAACAGTACCGCACCGCGTGACCTCAACCATGCGATGCGGTACCAAACCGCAGAAGCTACGCCTCCCGACGTTGCTCCCACCACTGCAGGAGGCGCGCCTTCGCCTCTTCCTCGGGAAGCGAGCCCTCGTCCAGGCGCAGGTTCAGCAGGAATTTGTATGCCTCACCCACCACCGGACCCGGCGCAATCCCCAGGATCTGCATAATCTGGCCGCCGTCCAGGTCGGGGCGAATCGCGTCCAGCTCTTCCTGAGCCGCCAGCTCGGCAATACGCCGCTCCAAATCGTCGTACGCCGCAGCCAGCGAGCGCGACAGGCGACGATTACGGGTCGTCACATCGGAGCGGGAAACCCGGTGCAGGCGCTCCAGCTGATCCCCCGCATCGCGCACGTAGCGGCGCACCGCCGAATCGGTCCAGCCCGACTCGCGGTAGCCGTAGAAACGCATGTGCAGCTCCACCAGGCGGGCCACAGCCTTAATCGTGTCGTTATCAAAACGCAGGGCGCGCATACGCTTCTTCACCATCTTCGCGCCCACCACCTCGTGGTGCAGGAACGAGACGGAGCCATCCTTCTCAAACTTGCGGGTCTTCGGCTTACCGATATCGTGCATCAACGCCGCAAAACGCAGAATAAAGTCCGGGGCCGGGCACGGGCCGTCCTCGTCCGTCTCCTTCTCCATCGCCTGCTCCAGCACCTTCAGCGAATGTTCGTACACATCCTTATGGTGATGCGCCGGATCCATCTCCATGCGCAGCGCGGGAAGCTCCGGCAACACATAATCCGCCAGGCCGGTATCCACCAGCAGGTTCAAACCCACCCGCGGGTAATCCGCATCAATCAGCTTCACCAGCTCATCACGCACACGCTCAGCCGAAATAATCTCAATACGGCCAGCCATCTCACGCATCGCCTCGAAAACCTCCGGGGCCACGCGCAGATTAAAACGAGCCGCGAAACGAGCCGCACGCATCATGCGCAACGGATCCTCGGAAAAAGACTCCTGCGGCGAGCGCGGGGTACGCAGAACACCCTCACGCAAATCCTCCACGCCGCCGAAAAGATCAACCACCTCGCCACTCGGCAAAGCCGCGGCCATCGCGTTAATCGTGAAATCGCGACGCACCAGGTCGGCGCTCAAATCGGTACCGAACTGCACCGTCGGCTTCCGCGAATCGGACACGTACACCTCGGCACGGTAGGTCGTCACCTCGTACACCACGTCATTCTTACGGGCGCTAATCGTGCCGTACTCCTTGCCGATATCCCACGTGTGCTCACCCCACGCACGCAAAATCTGCTCGCTCTGCTCGGGGGTGGCGTCCGTCGTCAAATCAAAATCGGTGAAATGGCCGCCGTCATCCAGCAGGTTGTCGCGGACAATACCGCCCACCAGGTACAGCTCAAACCCCGCCGCACGGTACAGCTCTCCCAGCTCGGCGGCATCCGGGTACTTCGACTCAACATCAATAATCAGCGACATAATCCTTTAATCGTGCCAGATAAAACGCCTCCACGACCACCCCGCGCCGCACGGGATGCCCACATCACCCCGCCCCGAAGCGCCAAAACCCTCTTCCATCAGTTAAGGTAGAACCATGAGCATTCCCGTACCCCGCGCACCCAAAACGCGCTTCGCCGCGCCCGCGCGCCCGGTACCGGCCCCCGAAGAAGTATCCGCCGGAGGGCTCATCATCGACTTCGACCGGCCCGAAGAACTCCCCGCGGCCATCATCGCCCGAATCAACCGCACCGGTCAGCGCGAATGGTGCCTGCCCAAGGGACACATCGAACGCGGCGAAACCCGAGTTGAAGCAGCCGGACGCGAAATCGCCGAAGAAACCGGAATCACCGGCTACCCCGTAGCCTCCCTCGGCACCATCGCCTACTGGTTCACCTCCAACGGGCTGCGCATCCACAAGACCGTGCACCACTACCTCTTCGCGGCAACCGGCGGCGAGCTCAGCATCGACAACGACCCCGATCACGAAGCCATCGACGTCGCGTGGGTCCCCCTCGCCGAGCTGCCCACCCGCCTCTCGTTCGCCAACGAGCAGCACATCGCCCGCAGCGCCAGCGAATACATCACCACCCACCTCTAACGTCCCGGCAAGCCTTCGGGGCGACATCCCGAAGGTAGCCGGACAGAGGCCCGAAGACATCCGACCGACCATCACCGCCAACACAGGAGAGACACGTGGCACGAACCGACGCCCGCTCAAGCGCAATCATGGCCGCAGGTACGCTCGTCTCGCGCATCCTCGGATTCGTCAAGACCATCCTGCTCACCGTCGCTATCGGTTCGCTCTCTACCGTCGGTGACGTCTTCGAAACCGCGAACACCCTCCCCAACCTCATCTACGTGCTCGTTGCCGGCGGCGTGTTCAACGCGGTTCTCGTGCCCCAAATCATCAAGGCAGCCAAGGCCCAGGACGGCGGCGCGCGTTACATCTCCAAGCTCGTCACGCTCACCGTCACCGCCATCGGCCTGGTCACGCTCATCACCGTCGCCTGCGCCTGGCCCATCATCAGCATCATGGGCTCGGGATGGACCCCCGAACAGCGGCAGCTCGGCTTCATCTTCTCACTCTGGTGTCTACCCCAGATCTTCTTCTACGGCCTCTACACCGTCATTGGGCAGGTGCTCAACGCGAAGGACGCCTTCGGCGCGTACATGTGGTCGCCCGTGCTGAACAACGTCATCACCATCCTGTCGCTGTTCCTCTTCATCTTCCTCTTCGGAGCGCAGACCCCCACCCCCCACCCAATCCACGCTGTAGACAACTGGACCAACGCACAAACCCTCGTGCTCGCCGGTTCCTCGACCCTCGGCGTGGTCATGCAGGCACTCGTCCTCTTCATTCCCCTACGGAAGCTCGGCCTGCGCCTCAAGCCCGATTTCGCGTGGCGCGGCATCGGCCTACGCGAAGCCTCCAAGCTCGCCGCATGGACCCTCGCCTCCGGCATCATCTCTAACCTGGCCTTCCTCTACATGACCAAGGTCGCTGCCGGCATCGTCGGCCAGCGCGAGCACTACGCCGCGATGGGCATCCAGATTCCGGGTCTGCAAGCCCTCAACTACGCTTCCATGCTGTACATGCTGCCGCACGGCGTTATCGGCATCTCCATCGCCACCGTGCTCTTCAACCGTATGAGCGCCTCCGCTATCGCCGACGACAGCGACAGCGTCATCTACGCCCTCTCCCACGGCCTGCGTAACGCCGCCGTTGCCACCGTCTTCTGCATGGTCGGACTCATCGTGCTGGCCGGCCCCATCGCAGTACTCTTCAGCGGCGGCGACCCCATTGCGGCCACCATCATCGCCCGCCTCATCGTCATCACCGCGCTCGGCACCCCCACACTCACCATCAACTACCTCTACAGCCGCGTGCTCTACGCCCGCGAAGACGCACGCACCCCCTTCCGCATCCAGGTATACTCCGCCATCATCATGGTCGTCATGAGCTTCGCAGCTTCCATGCTCGACGCCCAGTACACCGTGTACATGCTCGCCTGGATCTACCCCATCCACAACATTCTGCTCATGTTCATCAGCCACTACATGGTGCGTCGCCGCCTCGGCTACTACGGCCAGCGCGGCATCGTCAGCGTCTACGCGCGCACGATTCTCGCCTCGCTCTTCGCCGGCGCGATTGCCGCCATCGCCCTGTGGCTGCTCGGCGGATACCAGCTCGACGGCTTCGCGTGGTCCTCCAAGATCACCTCCATCATCACCCTGGTGATCTGCGGCTCGGTCATGGGCCTCGCCTACCTGGCGGGCGTGCAGATTTTCCGCGTCAAGGAAGCTAACGCGCTCCTGGCACCCATCACCTCCAAGCTCGAACGCCTGGCCCGCCGCTAGGCCCGCAGGCGCCCGGTACGTCACGAACTATCACTCAACCACGGCCTATTGCAAAGCCGGGTAGAATCTATTAGCAGAGCCCGCCACACGGCAGGCACCTTGAAACCACCTCGGGAGAACACGTTGTCGCAACAGATTCCGGTCGGATCGGTCCTCGGCGGCCGCTACGAAATTACCGCCCACATCATCATTACGGCAGAGTCCGATATGGTGCTCGAAGGCATCGACCAGATCCTTAACCGCAAGGTCTCAATCGTCGTCGCCTCACCCAGCCGCAGCGCCCTGCTGGAGGCTAACTCCCGTGCGCTCGCCACCAATTCCCGAGGCAACATTCAGATCCTCGACCTGGGCATCACCCCCGAGGGAAGCCGCTACCTGGTCACCTCGCACACCCGCCCGGATACCCTGCTCGACACCCTCCTCGTCGAGAACCACGCGCTCTCCAACGCAGAGGATGCATTGGGCACCGAAATCTTCGGCGATTCCGATGCGGAGCGCTCCCCCAACTCCTACGAGAAGGTCTCCTCCGGCACCGCCAGCCAGGAAACCATCAGCGCTTCCAAGAGCTGGAACTCCGGTGAGAGCGGCACCGTGACCGCCTACTCCGAGCCCACCAGCATCTACGAGGATGAAGAGGACGAAGACGAAGGCGGTAGCCGCGGAACCTGGGCCGTCGCCCTAGCCGCCGTCCTGCTGCTGGTCATCGTTGCAGGTGGCGTGCTGACCTCTCTGGGTGCCCTGGGCTCCAACCAGGCAGCTGCGCCGCACACCCCGAAGGCTTCGGCCAGCGAGACGGCCAGCGCAGAGGCTTCCCCCTCGGCCACCTCGACCGCCAAGGCCTCGAACGCACCCGCGAAGATTGCATCCGTGGCGCGTTTCGCCCCCTCGGAACCCACGTTCATGAGCGACATGGACTCCCTGATTCCAAACCTGACCGACGGCAACGCCAACACCGCCTGGATTAGCTACGGCTTTGGTACCGCCAACTACGCTGGCACCATCAAGGAATTCGGCCTGGCACTGAAGCTGCAGACCCCCACCGTCGTCTCCAAGCTGACCATCCAGCAGAACACCGGCACCGGCGGTTCCTTCACCGTCTACACCAACAGCTCCGCATCCCTGAGCGGCGCGGCTGAGGTTGGTAAGGGCACCTTCGAAGGCAAGGATGCGGTCGTGAACCTGGACACCTCCAAGCAGAGCGCTGAGAAGGGTGCCTACGTGATTATCGTGTTCAACGAGCTGCCCCGCCTCTCCCTGCCCATTGGAGCTTGGAATTACGGTCTGCGTATCAACGAGATCAAGGTGGACTAATCAACCTATAACGCAACGCCGACAGGGCGCTCGCACCCCCAGACACAAGGGCGGGGCTTCTGAACTCAACGGTTCAGAAGCCCCGCCCTTTTTGATGTCCATTTATGACTCTTTATGGCAGGTCCGCTACTCAGAGATTCACAGTGGGCGGAGTATCTGGATAAGGGTCCCCCAAGATGGAATAATCGAGGATAAAGCCCTGTTATAGGAGCAGAACGAAAGACCTACAACGGAAAGATATATCCGATGACTGAGAATCTGGGAGGCCTCTTCGGAGGCGCCGCCCTGGGCAACCTGAACCTCGCATCCGCACCCGCTACCGAAGCGGCACCGGCAGCCGAGGTTGAGGCCGACGCAACCGTCCACAACGTCATTATTGTGGGATCCGGCCCCGCCGGCTACACCGCGGCAATCTACGCGGCACGCGCCGAGCTGAAGCCCGTCCTCTTCGCCAGCTCCCTGGCGCCCGGCGGCTCGCTCATGAACACCACCGAGGTGGAGAACTTCCCCGGCTTCATTCAGGGCATCCAGGGCCCCGAGCTGATGGAGAACATCGGCCAGCAGGCTGAGCGTTTCGGTGCGGACATCCGCTACCAGGACGTGGAGAAGGTCGAACTCACCGGCGACGTGAAGAAGGTCTACACCGCAGACGGCGCCGTTCACCTGGCGAAGACCGTCATCATGACCACCGGTTCTCAGGTCCGTAAGCTCAACATCGAGGGCGAAGATCGACTCTCCGGTTACGGTGTCTCCTGGTGCGCAACCTGCGATGGCTTCTTCTTCAAGGACAAGGAAATCGCAGTGGTCGGCGGTGGCGACTCCGCACTGGAGGAGGCACTGTTCCTGACGACCTTCGCGTCCAAGGTGTACCTGGTGCACCGCCGCGATTCTTTCCGTGCTTCGGAAATCATGCAGACCCGTGTTTTCAACAACCCGAAGATTGAGGTTGTCTGGGACTCCGCTGTCACCGCAGTTCACGGTGAAAGCAACCTCGAGTCGATCACCCTGACCAACACCAAGGACGGTTCTGAGCGTCAGCTGGCTGTTCAGGGCCTGTTCATCGCTATTGGCTCCGATCCTCGCGTAGAGCTCGTGCGTGACCAGCTGGAGATTACCGAGAACCACACCATCGCGGTTCAGGGTCGTTCCTCGAAGACTTCCGTTCCCGGCGTTTTCGCTGCCGGTGACGTGATTGACCCGACCTACCGCCAGGCAATTATTGCTGCCGGTTCCGGTGCTGTTGCCGCTCTGGACGCGCAGCACTACCTCGAAAACCTCTAAACTATTCGTATTACTCGCTGGGGAATCCGCCCCGTGTCAGAAAGGAGCACTCCGTGAGCAGTGCACAGCAGGCAACTGATGCCACTTTTGACGAACTGGTTCTGAAGAATGACAAGCCCGTTATCGTGGACTTCTGGGCTGAATGGTGCGGCCCCTGCCGCATGGTTGGTCCCGTGATTGACGAGATCGCTGGCGAGTACGCCGGTCAGGTCGACGTGGTCAAGGTGGATGTTGAGGCGAATGGCGATACCGCTATGAAGTACGGCATTACCTCCATCCCGGCTATCTACCTTTTCAAAGGTGGCGAGGTCGTCAAGAAGACCGTAGGCGCCAAGACTAAGTCCGCTCTGCTGGCTGAGTTCTCCGAACACCTGGGCTAACCTCAAGAGGCTACAGAAATCCCCCGGTGATGTTTCACGTGAAACATCACCGGGGGATTTTCATATATTCAACTGAAATCAGCTGTTATAAGCGATTTTCAAAGGATGTTACCCAGAGAAATCAGAATCCAGAACACGGATGATGCGGTTCAAATCTTCCACATTGGCGAACTCAATCGTCATCTTACCCTTGCGGGCACCCAGAGAAATCTTCACAGAGGTATCGAGCTTATCAGCGAAGGCCTCCGCAATGTAATCCAGGCGCTCGCGATGCTTCTGCGGCCGGGGAGCCTTACGCGCTTTGGGTTCCTCCGCACCGGAGGTGGCAGCCACGAGCTCCTCGGTGGCGCGCACCGACAATCCTTCATTCACGACCTTCTGAGCGACGGTCTCAATCTGTCCCTGGTCACTCAGCGCCAGGAGGGCACGGGCGTGGCCAGCAGAGAGAATCCCGGCGGCAACGCGACGCTGCACCAGGGCGGGCAACTTCAGTAGGCGAATCGTGTTCGAAATCTGGGGGCGGGAACGGCCGATGCGCTTAGCGAGCTGCTCCTGGGTGGTGTCGAATTCTTCCATCAACTGCTGGTAGGCCGCAGCCTCTTCAATGGGGTTCAGCTGACTGCGGTGCAGGTTTTCCAGCAGGGCGTCACGCAGCAGGTCTTCATCATCGGTCTCACGAATAATCGCGGGAATCGTCGAGAGGCCGGCAGTCTGGGTTGCGCGCCAACGGCGCTCGCCCATGACCAGCTCGTACTTCTCTGCCCCGCGCTCGCGAGAGGGACGCACCACGATGGGCTGCAAGACACCAATCTCGCGCACCGAATGGATGAGCTCCTCCATGTCCTGCTCATCGAAATCGGTTCGCGGCTGTTTGCGGTTGGGATGAATATCGCGCACGTTGAGCTCTGCAAACTGCGCACCGGGCACCGGCACCAGATTGGACTGCTCCTGCTCGCTTGCACCGGGAACGGGGACATCCTCGCCGAAGAAGAAATCCACCGGGCGGCGGGTCAGGGTCGTATTGCGCAGGGCCGCACCCATATCGACGCGAGACTTCTTCTTCGATGTTTCACGTGAAACATCCTGCGTCGAATCGGCATGGTTAGACTCAGGCTGGACAGGTTCGGAGGGAGGTTCGGGAGCCTCGTGTTTGGGTGCTCGGCGGGGCTTCTCAGGCTTCGTCTCGTGAGCCATCTCAAACAGGCCATCGTTCATAGGTTCGTCTGCGAGAGCGGGAACGGGTGCCTTCGAGTGCTGACTAACCTCGGGTACTACCTCTCGTTCGGCCACCTTCTTCTCAGCGCTTCCAGAATTCTTCGTACTCTGGGGAATCAGGGCCCCCAGACCACGACCCAAACCACGTCGCTTCTCAGCCATCGTCACTCCTTTGGACTCCCGGATGAGTCCGTTCATATTGCTTCTTTATCTAGTGTAGACGAATCGTGCGACATTCAGGGAGAGGTTTAAGGAGCATCCAAAAATTTCAAAACATGTCAAATATAAAACCTTTATAGGGTGTTTTTTAAAAATTTCAGCTTATCACCAGCAAAAAACATCCCCTCCACACGCCTCAAAAGAGATGCGGAGGGGATGTCTAAAATATGGGCGGCAATAATAAACCGCGTATTCAAAAATTAAATCAAGCCGAACGCCCCGAAAGCTCCTTAGCGGCCTCTCGGTAGGCGCGGGCGCCGGTCGAGGAAGAATCGTACGTGATGACGGTCTGCTGGTAACTAGGTGCCTCGGAGATACGCACGGAGCGAGGGATCTTCACACCCAGGGTTTCCTGCGGGAAGTGCTCACGCACCTCCTCCGCCACCTGGAAGGCCAGGTTGGTGCGAGCATCATACATGGTGAGCAGAATCGTGCTAATGCGAAGCTTCGAATTCAGATGCTTCTGGATCATCTGAATATTCTTGAGCAGCTGACTCAGACCCTCGAGAGCGTAGTACTCGCACTGAATCGGAATTAGAATCTCCTCGGCGGCCACGAAGGCGTTCACGGTAAGGAGACCGAGGCTCGGCGGGCAGTCGATAAATACGTAGTCGAGGCGAGGCATCCCCTGCTTCTCGCGCCACTCCGTATAGTCCACCAGGGCGTTCTTGAGGCGGGTCTCTCGCGCCACGAGAGAGACCAGCTCAATTTCAGCACCCGCAAGGTCGATGTTGGCCGGTGCACAGAACAGACCGGGCATATCGGGACATTCCTGCACAATCTCGGCGAGAGGCTTGTCTTCGATGAGCACGTTATAGACGCTGGGCACATCCACGCCATGCTCAATGCCCAGAGCGGTCGACGCATTACCCTGCGGGTCGTTATCGATGACAAGAACGTTTAGGCCGGCTTCCGCGAGCGCGGCGGCAAGGTTGACGGCGGTGCTGGTTTTCCCCACGCCACCCTTCTGATTCGACACGGTAAAGACACGCGTATGCACAGGCTTGGGGAGTAGGTCTGCGGCCGCTTTCTGGGCGTGGTGAGTCATCGGGTGCCTTCCGTAATCCGAGTCGTAATTCGCGTTGATGTTTCTGGGGTGCCACAGGCGGGCATGGCATGTATCGTTCCCCATCACGGGAACCGAGGCGCATCTCCTCCATATACACCAGACATCAATGTTTCACGTGAAACATAGCGTCGCACAGGTATATTTCAAGGAGGTACAGGGGTGTGCCAGGCGACCTGTCGCCTTTAAATCGTTGCCGACCTCAGCCTGAAGTTCAACCCCTCCTTCAAGGGTACCCGTCGCGGCGGCAATACTCCACGTGAGGGGTCATTCTGGATACATGCGGCGAATATAGGCGTGCCAGACGCAGAAAGGTGGCGCTGTGCCGAGCGAGTGTTTCCACTCCCCGGCGCAGCGCCATCTTTCGTTATGCATCCACGACCACCACGGGGTATTCGCGTCTCCGTCACACCCCAGGCCCTGTAGCCCTAGAGGCGCACGCGCACCACCGTGGTCGGCTCCTCCAGTAGGTCGGCACCCGCCGTCAGAATCTCGGTCTCGCGAGCACCATAGCGATTCAGCTTCTTCTTCGCCTTGGTGATTTCTTCAGCGGCGCTACGACCCTTCAAGGCCAGCAGCTCGCCGGTGCCGCGCAGAATCGGCAGGGTGATATCCAACAGTCCCACCAGGGCGGACACAGCGCGGGCGGTGACGACATCCGCATCCACGGCACCTACGGCCTGCTCGGCACGCGAGCGCATCACGGTCACGTTCTCCAGCCCCAGGTCCTCGATCACTTCGTTGAGCCAGATGACGCGACGCTCCAGCGGCTCAATCAGGGTCAGCTTCAGATCCGGGCGGGCGATGGCCAAGCAAAGGCCCGGCAAACCCGCACCCGAGCCAACATCGGCCACAGAGACATTCGGGGCGATATACTCCTGCACCACGGCGCAGTTGAGCACGTGGCGGGCCCACAGGCGCGGAACCTCGCGGGGGCCAATCAGCCCGCGCTCAATGCCGGTCGTCGCAAGGTGCTGCACGTAGCACTCCGCCAGAGGCAGGCGCTCACCGAACACGGCCTCGGCGGCGGCGCGCTCATTCTCGTTCAGAGTTACCTTCGTTTCCTCCACCTTAGACTCCTACCTCGGGGAGAGAAATTACAACGTGGCGACGCGGACCCTCACCCTCCGACTCGCTGTACAGGCCGGCGGCGGCTACCACGTCGTGCACCACTTTGCGCTCGTAGGGACTCAGTGGCTTCATGTGCTCGTCGCGGCCGGTGGCTCGCACCTTCTCGATAGCCTCGGCGGCAATCTTCTCCAGGTACTCGCGACGCTCAGCACGGTAACCTGCAATGTCCAGAATCAGACGCGAACGGGTGCCGTTGCCGGCCAGAACGGACAGGCGCACCAGCTCCTGCAGGGCATCCAGCACCTCGCCGTGGCGACCCACCAGGTGACGCAGCTCTTCATTGTCATCGTCGTCGTTGACGACCGAAAGATAGATGCGGTTATTACGCACCTCAATGTCAATGTCGCCATCCAGGTCGGCAATGTCCAGGAGCTCCTCGAGGTAATCGGCGGCAATATCGCCCTCTTCCTCGATATCGTCGATCTCCTCGTAGCCTTCGGCGGCCTCGTCCACGAACTGCTCGTCGCCGAGCTGCTCCTCATATTCCATAGCTTCAGTCACGATAATCCTCGGGTGTTTGCGGGTTTTAGGGGTACAAAGTATCTCATACACGGCGCCGGGCCCGCGCCTTACGCGGCGTGAGCCCGGCCCGAATGGGAGGAAAGCCTACTACTTTCCGTTTTGCTTATTGCGCTGCTGCTTCTGACGCTTCTTACTTACCGGCTGCTGGCGCTGACCGGCTGCGGCACGCTCGCGAGCCTCCTGCAGGTCCTTCTCGTGCTGCTCGCGGGTCTTACCCACCGGAGGCAGGCCCTTCGCAGCACGGCGAGCGTTCAGTTCACGCTCCGCCTGAGAACCGGGGGTCGGGTTATTGCGGATAACCCACCACTGCTGACCCAACGACCAGAGGTTCGAGACGGTCCAGTAGTACATCACACCGAGGGGGAAGTTAATACCGGAAACAGCGAAGATGATCGGGAAGATGTACATAATCATCTGCTGCTGACGGAACATCGGGGAGTTCAGAGCAGCCTCAGACATGTTCTTCACGCTCAGCTGCTTCTGAATGTAGAACTGGGTGGCACTCATCATCACAATCATGATGGCAGCCTGAACCACCGTCGCGGTGGCGTCACCGGCGCCCGGGTGCATCATGGTCGCAAACAGCTGAGCACCAAAAATCTGGGAGTCGTTGAACTGGTGCACCAGTTCAGCCGGCAGCATGAGCACGCCCTGGTTGCTCTGCGCCGCGGTGGGAACACCCATCAGCACCTGGTACAGACCGAAGAAAATCGGCATCTGAGCCAGAATCGGCAGGCAGGAGGCGAAGGGGTTCGTACCGTGCTTACGGTACATTTCCATCTGCTCCTGAGCCATCGCCTGGCGGGAGAGCTGGTCCTTCTTACCCTTGTACTTCTCCTGCAGCTTCGCCATATCGCCCTGCATCGCGGTCATACCGCGCATAGCCTTAATCTGCTTGACGAACAGCGGGATGGTCAGGGTACGCATCACCAGAGTCAGGAAGATGATGCACAGAACCCAGGTCAGGCCGGAGGCGGGGTCCATACCCACCGCGGTGAACAGCATATGGAACAGCCATAGGACCACGGAGACGATCCATTTAAACGGCCAAAGAATCATGTCGATAGGATTCACGAAGAATACTCCTTAAGGACCTTACAAAGTCGGTAAGTCGAAGGCGCCGCCTATTCGGGGCGGGCGCAAGAGGTGTGAGATGGCATATAACGGTCGGGGTGGTTGAGCAGAATAATCTTTGGTTCTGCTCCCGGGGCGAAGACTCGCCGCCCCGCAGGAACCGGGTCAATACCACCGGTCGCCCAGGGAACGCACCGCAGGATGCGCCGCACTGTCAGAGAAAGCCCACCCAACGCACCGTGAGTTGTAAACGCTTCCAGGGCGTACGCCGAGCAGGTCGGGTAATAGCGGCACACGTTCCCGTAGAGCGGGGAAACGACCGTACGATAGGCCTTCATGCACGCAATCAGCAGGTTCTGCGGCAGAACATAGAGGGCCTGCAGAAAAGATTCAGGATGCACGAACTCATTGGGGGCTAATGCCAACAGCTCGTCGGGGCCGATGAGGGGCTCCCTGGCGCTATACGTGCCGCTGTGATGGGGGTGAAAGCATTCATCGCGGTGTGAAGTACGGGAGTGGCTCATTGCTGCCCCTCGGTCGGTGAGGGCCGGTTGAGCTTGGCGAGAGTCGTTTCGAGAGCAGACTCGTAGTCCTTACGGAGCTGAGACCAGTCTGCCTGTGCGGAGGCAGGAAGCGCTCGCACAGCGATGGCGTACCCTTCCGGATGCGCGGCGCAGGTGAGCGCGGCAAGCTCACGCAACCGGCGCTTAACCAGGTTGCGGGTCACCGCGTTGCCCACCGCCTTCGACACAATGAAACCTACCCGGGTTGTTTTTCCGGGATTTTTCGCCGTAGATACAACGATGTTCCGGCGTCCACTGCGGATGCCGGAACGGAAGGCGTGGGAGAATTCAGCGCCGGTGCGCATTCGGTGCCATTGAGGCAGCACGTCTCCCCCTTTACATGGTGGGGAGGCTCGGCAGGGCCGGCCTCCGCATTTTCTACGCTTAATGATAGTTCGCCCGCCGATACGTGTGCATCGGCGGGCGAACTATATGCCGTGATTAGGCCGAGAGCTTTGCGCGACCCTTACCGCGGCGGTTCGACAGAATCGCGCGGCCTGCACGGGTACGCATACGCAGACGGAAGCCGTGCTTCTTGGCGCGACGGCGGTTGTTCGGCTGGAAAGTACGCTTGCTCATACTTTGTCTCCTTGATTTTCGCGGTTCTCGCCCTCACGGGGTGTAGGAACCGTACGCTTCTTGGTGCACGGAGGTATCGCGACTATTCGCGGTAGGCGGTGCACACACAACAGCACAACTTTAGAAGAGTGGCGGGAGTAAATCAAGTTCTTTTCGCTTTTTTCCGCGTGATTCCGGGCTCCTTATGGGGACTGGGTGCGGAATCAAGGAGAGCTGTTGGTGACGATCGAGGGTTTATGAGAGGCCGAGGGGAACCCTGAAGGGAACACGCTACGCTCCACTCGCATGAGTCACCACCCCCATCCCCACCCCTGGGGATAACACGGGATCGCAACTATCCACCGCGGTGCATATCCTCCCCGGATAGCACATTGCGCAACGCTTATCCACAGGCACACACAAACGCGCTACCCCCTGTAATTACAGGGAAGTCGGCAAATTCTCCACCATTTTCCACCCTCCATCCACTCCTGTAATTACAACTTTTCCACCGTGTGGAAAACTCTTGTGGAAAACGTTAAATGCCTGTGCATTAAGCGGGTAGAATCTTAATGACCTGCGGAAGGTTCCGGCATCGTTGGCACTCTGTTGAGCTGCCAACGTCTTCTGCGGCAGATTGAGCGGAGGTAAAGACCCCTATGACCGAGTCACTTCAGGCGCGATGGGCGCACCTGCTGTCTATCCTGAGCAGCGACCCGAACGTCACGGCGCGCCAGCGTGGATTCGTGAACCTTGCGCGCCCCCAGGGTCTGATGGGATCTTCGCGCCTCATCATCGAGGTGCCTAATAAGCTCACCCGCGCCGTGTTTGAGGAGCAAATTACAGCACCTTTCCGAGCCGCACTGCACGAGGCGTTCGGTCCCTCCACCACCGCGCTTTTCGATGTGAACGAGGCGATGGTTCCCATTGAAAGCCCAAGTCAGGACGTTAATGAGCCGGAACAGACCGCACCCGTCGAACCCGCAATTGCCGCAGCTCACCAGGTTCCCGATGAGCCTTCTGGCTATTCCGGCGCAACTCCCTACGCCGATTCCGCCCGCCGTGAGGCCCCCGTTGGCTCCCGAGCTTTCGAGTACTACACCGAGCCGCATCCGGCACCGGATTCCGAGGCGCACGTCCCTGCGGATGAGCAGGTAACTCGTCCCTCGCTACAGGCGCTCGAGGCGGAACGAACCGCTTTCCACACTGCGCACAGTGAGGCCCCCGCCCCGGCCGCGCCGGTTGCGACCCAGCACGAAGACCCGGAAAACGCTCCGACGTGGGATAGCTCTGCTCGATTGAACCCGAATTACACCTTCGATACCTTCGTGATCGGCCAGTCCAACCGTTTTGCACACGCGAGCGCTTTCGCGGTGGCGGAGCAGCCCGGCATCGTGTACAACCCGCTGTTCATCTACGGCGGTTCGGGCCTGGGCAAGACCCACCTGCTGCACGCGATTGGCCACTACACCAAGTACCTTTACCCGAATCTGCGAGTGCGCTACGTGAATTCTGAAGAGTTCACGAACGACTTCATCAACTCGATTCGCGACGACGAGGGTTCCTCGTTCAAGCAGATTTACCGTAACGTTGACGTACTTTTGATTGACGATATTCAGTTCCTGGCCGGTAAAGAGGCGACAATGGAGGAGTTTTTCCATACCTTCAACGCGCTGTACAACCACCAGAAGCAGATTGTGATTACTTCGGATTTGCCGCCGAAGCAGCTGACCGGCTTTGCCGAGCGGATGCGTTCGCGCTTCGGGTCGGGTCTGAACGTGGATGTGCAGCCTCCGGAGCTGGAGACCCGCATCGCGATTCTGCGAAAGAAGGCTCAGAGCGAGATTTTGCCGGTGCGCGATGACGTTATGGAATACATTGCTTCCCATGTCACGGCCAATATTCGCGAGTTGGAGGGCGCTCTGATTCGCGCGAGCGCCGCCGCCTCGATGAAGAAGCCTCCGGAGCCCATCACCCTGGCCGAGGCGGAGACCTATCTGAAAGATTTGCTGTCCGATACGGGCGGTGCCGAGATTACCTCGGCGCTGGTGCTCTCGACGGTGGCGAAGTATTTCGATGTGTCCATCGAGGATATGCAGTCGAAGTCTCGCACCCGCACGCTCACGAACGCCCGCCAGGTGGCGATGTACCTGCTCCGCGAGCTGACCGAGATGTCCCTGCCGCGCATCGGTAATGATTTGGGCGGCCGCGACCACACGACCGTGATGCACGCGGTGCGTAAGGTGAGCGCGCAGATGGCTGAACGGCAGACGATTTTTAATCAGGTGACCGAGCTGACGAACCTCATTCGCCAGGAGCAGCGCGCCGCCGGATAGGCTCACGGGCCCCTCTGCATCCCCTATAAGTCGCTGACAAAGTGCTTTATAGGGGGATGCAAGGATGGTTTTAGAAGGGCAAGGTTATTTTCGGCCACGATTTTCGGCTGACCGGGCCCTGAAATATGGGGTGTGGATAAGCTGTGCTTTAACTCCGGCGCTCGTGTGGACGTTAAGTGCATGAATATTCAAAAGGTGTGGAAGAGAGTAAATGCATAAATATTCATACACAATGCATCCTCAGTTCAGGGAGGATTCCTCCACTTAATGTCCACAGGCTGCTTCCGCGTCATTGCGGGGTTCTGCGGGGTTTTCCACCGTTTCCACAAGCGTTAATAATACTACTGTACTTAAAGAAAAAATCCTCCCCATAACATGAAACATTTCCTCGCCCGGGGCTGCCGGGAAGTTCGATATGCATTTTGAGCTACTCAGGGCGTTCGCCCGTCGTGATTTCAGGAAACACTAGGCGATAGTAAGCGCTTTCTTTGATTCATTCTCCCTGTTGGTTTTGACGAGAAACCCACATCTTTGAATGTCTAATTTCGAATCTATTTTCGATACTTTCCAAGGATTCCTTCGTGGTTCTTTGTAATTACAAAAATGCAGGGCGGGCAACCTTGGCAGCCGACCGTACCCGCCGCGAATCCCTGTAATTACAATTCGTCTGGATTCCGGTAGGATGGATAGACGCGCGCGCACGGGCAACGCGCACTAGAGCAGGCGAAACCTTCCGGCTCTCTCGCAGTTCAGCTTTACGTGCGCCACAAACCGAATCTCTACCACCGTGAAAGGCGCCTTCTCGATGAAATTCACCGTTGAACGCGATGTCCTCGCCGAAGCAGTCGGCTGGACGGCACGCTCCCTGCCCTTGCGTCCTACCTCCCCCGTGCTCAACGGTCTGCTGATTACCGCCTCCGCCGGCGAAGTCAGCATCGCAAGCTTTGATCACGAGACTAGCGCCCGCCAGGTTATCGCCGCTGATGTTCAGGCCGAGGGTGTGTGTCTTGTTCCCGGTAAGATTCTGGCCGAAATCTGCCGTTCTTTGCCGAACGCTGAGGTCGAGTTCACCGCCGATGAGTCCGTGATTCGTCTGCACTGCCGTTCCGCTAACTTCCAGCTGGCCGGCATGCCCGTGGCCGATTACCCCGAGCTGCCCGAGCTGCCCGAAGTTTCCGGTACCGTCGACGGCGCCGAATTTGCTGAAGCCGTCAAGCAGGTTCAGATTGCGGTGTCCAAGGACGAGACCCTGCCCCTGCTGACCGGTATTCGCGTCGAGATCAACGGCGACACCATGACCCTGCTCGCCACCGACCGCTACCGTCTGGCCATGCGCGAAATCAAGTGGAACCCCGTCAACCCCGATGTTCAGGCGGCTGTTCTGCTAAAGGCCAAGACCGTTTCCGAGGTCGGTAGCACTCTCTCCGGCTCCGGCGAGCTCTCCATTGCGCTGCCCGCCGCCGGTGAACTGATTGGTTTTGCTGCCGGTACTCGCCGCACCACGAGCGTTCTGATGGACGGCGATTACCCCAACATCCGTGCTCTCTTCCCCGAGCAGACCCCCATCCACGCGGTGGTTCGCACCTCCGACCTGACCGAGGCGGCTCGCCGTATCTCACTCGTGGCTGAGCGCAACACTCCGCTGCGCCTGAAGTTCACCCAGGGTTCGGTTGCCATCGATGCGGGCCGCGGCGACGAGGCTCAAGCCTCCGAAACCCTGCAGGCTCACCTCTCCGGCGACGACATCACCGTGGCGTACAACCCCTCCTACCTGCTGGACGGTCTGAAGGTGTTCGGCACCGAGTTCGTGCGTTTCTCCTTCACCGATGCGCCCAAGCCCGCCGTGATTTCGGGCCAGGACGAGCCGCTGGCTGAGGATGACCGCAACTACCGCTACCTGCTGATGCCGGTGCGTCTGCCCTCGAACTAGTAGCTTGCCGCCCCGCGCCCTTCCCGAGGCTCTGCCCAGGGAAGGCTCGCGGGGCTGTGCTTTCCCCGTCCGCGCCTATCCCCTCCTCGACCGAACCGTCCGACCGAACCGCACGAAAGGAGCCGTCCGGTGTACATCGACCACATCTCGCTGCTGGATTACCGCACCTACGCGCTGCTCAACCTGCCTCTATCGGCCGGGGTGACGGTTTTTCTGGGCTCGAATGGCGTGGGAAAAACAAATATCGTGGAGGCCATTGAGTACGCGGCGGCCCTCTCTTCGCACCGGGTGAGCCACGATGGTCCGCTGGTGCGCGTGGGTGCCTCCCGAGCCTATATCCGCACCCGCACTGTGCGCGGTTCACAGCAGACCGTGACCGAGTTTGAGGTGGCTCCCGGTCAGGCGAATCGCGTGCGTATTAACCGGGCAGCCCCGGTGCGCGCTAAGGAAGCTCTGGGTATTGCTCGCACGGTGCTGTTTTCCCCCGAGGACCTGCAATTGGTGAAGGGCGATCCCGCCGGTCGTCGTCGATTTGTGGATGAGCTGGCCGTCTCTCTGCGCCCCGTGGTGGCGGGGTACCGCAGTGAGTACGAGCGGATTTTGCGGCAGCGTAATTCGCTGCTCAAGTCGATGCAGCGCCGCGCTCGCGACGAGAACGCGCTGAGTACCCTCGCAGTGTGGGACGACCAGCTTGCCCTGATGGGGGCGCAACTGCTCTCTGCACGCTTCCGCCTGTTGCAGCGCCTACTCCCCCAGCTGCGTCGCGCCTATGCGGGGCTGACGGACGGTTCTAAAGAAGTGGGTTTTACCTACGAGTCCACCGTCTTCGCAAGCATGGGGGAGCGCTCTCTCGAACACGCGGCCCTCATGAGCATCAAGGACCTGAAGGAGGCGCTTCTGCGCGGTTTCGCCGAGCGTCGCGCCGAGGAAATTGAGCGCGGCGTGACGCTGGTGGGGCCGCACCGTGAGGACGTGACCCTGCTGCTGGGCGGCCTTCCGGTTAAGCATTTTGCCTCGCACGGTGAGAGCTGGTCGTTTGCCCTGGCCCTGAAGTTGGCTTCGTGGTTTGTTCATGTGGAGGACGATTCTTCGCCTGGGGCCTCCCCCATTCTGATCCTTGACGATGTCTTCGCCGAGCTTGATTCGGCGCGTCGCCACCGCCTGGGCGCTATGGTTGCCGCGGCGGAGCAGGTGCTCATTACGTGCGCCGTACTCACGGATATTCCGGAGGAGCTGGGTGAATACCGCTTGGTGTCTGTAACTCCCGGCCACGCGGAGTACGTACCGTCGCCCAGCACTCGCGGTGGGAACGCAGAAGGAAGCACCGGTGAGACCCTCGCCAAGGAGAGCGGCGAAACGTTAGCTGAGAATCCTATTGCCGGTGGGGATCATGAGTAACCGTCCCGGAGAGGATTCTGTCCCCCTCACTGTACCCTTCGGTGATTCCTTGCCGATGCCTTCCCCGGCCCCTGACGCCCGTGAGCTCAACAGCACTGTTTCACGTGAAACATCCGGCGGCGAGGTCGATGGCTTCGGTGAATTTTACCGAGACGAGGTGGACGCCCCCGCGGCCCTGCTGACTCGTATGCGCGTGGCCGCCCAGGAACGCGGCGAGGCACCCCTCAACGCTTTCTCGGCGCGAAAGATTATGCGAGAGTTCGGTGCCGCGATGTCCGGAGCTGCCCCCAAGAAGCGTCGCGAACGCGCACAGGGGTGGGATCCCCGCGTCATGGGCGGGTACAGTGGCCCCGGCGAAAGTTCCCGCGATCCCAAGCCGCTCGGGGGTATCGTGAGCGCGCTGATTCGGTCCCGAGGTTGGAAAGAGCCCGTGGCCGTCTCGAGCGTGCTGGCCCGCTGGGCTGAACTCGTGGGTCCCGAAATTGCCGCGCACACCAAGCCTCTCAGCTTTGAGAATTCTATCGTTCAGGTGCAGTGCGACTCCACCGCCTGGGCCACTCAGCTGCGCCTGATGCACGGGCAGCTTATCGAGCTCTTCCGCCGAGAGCTTGGCGAGGGCGTGGTGGCGCAGGTACGAATCCTGGGTCCGAACAACGGCCGCTGGAGCCAACGCGGGTATCGTCGCGCCTCCGGGATGCGCGGGGTGCGCGATACCTACGGGTAGGAGAGTCGGTGGTGCGTGCGGAACGAATTTTTGCCTTGAAACCGGACCGCTTGAAGAAGCAAAACCTCGGAAGTGCCCGCATCCCGGCCGCATAACCGAGGTGTATCCCCCCTCACCGGGGAGGGGGTTGAGCGTCTCTCAGGGGCCATTACGGGCGTTTGAGGGGGTGGAATATGGGTGAATTGCCCAAAAAATGGCGCGCTGGATGGCTTTAATACCCCCTTGCTCGGTAAAATAAAAGGGACAATGCGTAAAGTGCGCCCACCCGGGCGCCGCCGGCACCGCGAGTCCCCGAAGGCGCTTCACGCGCCGCGCCGAGGCGTTCTAGGCTACCCTCGGCAGTGTTCGCGGCTCCCTGCCGGTGCCCGGCTTACCCAAGGAGTTTCCCCTCGTGGCACCTGAACAGCCCCATGAATACGGTGCGTCCGACATCACCGTGCTGGAAGGCTTGGAGGCGGTTCGTAAACGCCCCGGCATGTACATCGGCTCGACCACCGAGCGCGGTCTGCACCACCTGGTCTACGAGGTCGTTGATAACTCCGTGGATGAGGCGCTCGCCGGTTACGCCTCCGAAATTGACGTGACCATCCAGGCCGATGGCGCGGTGCGCGTCAAGGATGACGGTCGCGGTATTCCCGTGGATGAGCACCCCACCGAGCACAAGTCCACCGTCGAGGTCGTCATGACCGTGCTGCACGCCGGCGGTAAGTTTGGCGGCGGCGGCTACTCGGTCTCCGGCGGTCTGCACGGCGTGGGTATCTCCGTGGTGAACGCCCTGTCGACCCGAGTGATTACCGAGGTACACCGCCAGGGCTACGCGTGGCACATCTCCTTCTCCAACGGTGGCGTGCCCGACGGTCCCCTGCGTCGCGGCGAGCCCTCCGATAAGACCGGCACGATTCAGACCTTCTATCCGGATCCCGAGATTTTCGAGACTGTCGAGTTCGATTTTGAGACCCTGCGCGCTCGCTTCCAGCAGATGGCCTTCCTGAATAAGGGCCTGACCATCACCCTGACCGATGAGCGCGAGAAGTTCACCGGTGACGAGGTTGCCGAAGAGGAGAAGGAAAACACTCTCAACCGCGTGCGTGCGAACACTGATGGTTTCATGACCGTCACTTACCGTTACGATAACGGCCTGTTTGACTACGTGCACTTCCTGAACGCCGGCGCGAAGACCATCGTGAACGAAGAAATTGTCTCCTTCGAATCCGAGGACTCCGACCGTAACATGAGCCTGGAAGTGGCCATGCAGTGGACCGGTGCGTACAAGGAATCCGTCTACTCCTACGCAAACACGATCAACACCCACGAGGGCGGCACCCATGAAGAGGGTTTCCGTGCCGCGCTGACCTCCCTGGTGAACCGTTACGCTCGCGACAACAAGCTGTTGCGCGATAAGGACGATAACCTCACCGGTGAAGACGTGCGTGAGGGCCTGACCGCGGTCATCTCGATTAAGATTTCCGAGCCGCAGTTCGAGGGTCAGACGAAGACCAAACTGGGTAACTCGGAGGCGAAGTCCTTCACCCAGCGCGAGGTGAACGATCACCTGAGCGACTGGTTCGACCGTAACCCCGCCGTGGCCAAGGACATCGTGCGTCGCGCGATTACCGCCGCCCAGGCGCGTATCGCCGCCCGCAAGGCCCGTGAGACGACCCGCCGCAAGGGCCTGCTGGAGACCAGCTCCATGCCCGGTAAGCTCAAGGACTGCTCCTCGAAGGATCCGTCGATCTCTGAGATTTATCTGGTGGAGGGTGACTCCGCAGGTGGTTCGGCGGTTCAGGGCCGTAACCCGAACACCCAGGCTATTCTGCCGCTGCGCGGTAAGATCCTGAACGTCGAGCGCGCTCGCCTGGATCGTGCCCTGTCGAACGCCGAAATTCAGGCGATGATTACCGCCTTCGGTACCGGTATTGGCGACGACTTCAACATCGAAAAGGCCCGTTACCACAAGATTGTGCTCATGGCCGATGCGGACGTGGACGGCCAGCACATCACGACCCTGTTGCTGACCCTGCTCTTCCGCTTCATGCGCCCGCTGATTGAGGCCGGTTACGTGTACCTAGCTCAGCCGCCGCTATACCGCATCAAGTGGTCGAACGCCCCGCATGATTACGTCTACTCCGACGCAGAGCGTGACGAGGCCTTGGCACGTGGTTTGGCGAATAACCAGCGTCTGCCCAAGGACAACGGTATTCAGCGTTACAAGGGTCTGGGTGAGATGGACTACACCGAGCTGTGGGACACCACCATGGATCCGGCGCGCCGTACTCTTCTGCAGGTGAAGATGGAGGACGCGGCTGCCGCGGATCAGATCTTCTCGGTGCTGATGGGTGAGGACGTTGAGGCTCGCCGTGAGTTTATCCAGCAGAACGCAAAGGACATCCGATTCCTCGATATCTAACCCGCACGACATATTCCTCCTAGGGAATATGAGAGATGGGTTATATAACCGAGTGATTTATTGAGGGAAATAATGAGCGAAGAACAGCAGAACGAAGTGACCGGAGCTGACGTCGTCAGCGCCGGTGACACCGAGATCGTGGACCACCACGGCCACATTGAACAGGTGGACCTGCAAACCGAAATGCAGCGCTCCTACCTGGACTACGCGATGGCCGTCATCATCGGTCGTGCCCTGCCGGATGTCCGTGACGGCCTCAAGCCCGTGCACCGTCGCGTCATCTACGCAATGTACGACGGCGGTTACCGCCCGGACCGCGCCTTCAACAAGTGCGCCCGCGTGGTCGGCGACGTCATGGGTCAGTTCCACCCCCACGGCGATAGCGCCATCTACGACACCCTCGTGCGTCTGATTCAGAGCTGGATCATGCGCTACCCGCTGGCATTGGGACAGGGCAACTTCGGCTCCCCCGGTAACGATGGCGCAGCGGCTCCCCGATACACCGAGACGAAGATGGCCCCCATCGCCCTGGAGATGGTGCGCGACATCAACGAAGACACCGTTGATTTCCAGCCGAACTACGACGGCAAGTCTCTCGAGCCGACCGTTCTGCCCTCTCGCATCCCAAACCTGCTGATTAACGGCTCCTCGGGTATCGCTGTGGGTATGGCGACCAACATTCCCCCGCACAACCTACGCGAGGTGGCCGAGGGCGTGGAGTGGTTCCTGAAGAACCCGCACGCCACCAACGAAGAGCTGCTGAACGCTCTGATGGCTCGCATTAAGGGCCCGGATTTCCCGACCGGTGCGCAGATTCTGGGTACCAAGGGTATTGAGGATGCGTACCGCACCGGCCGTGGTTCGATTACCATGCGTGCCGTGGTCAACGTCGAGGAAATCCACGGACGCACCTGCCTGGTCGTCACCGAGCTGCCCTACCAGGCAAACCCGGATAACCTGGCCATCAAGATTGCCGAGCTCATCAAGGACGGCAAGGTCACCGGTATCGCCGACCTGCGTGACGAGACTTCGGGTCGTACCGGTCAGCGCCTGGTGATTGTGCTCAAGCGTGATGCTTCCCCGAAGGTTGTGCTGAACAACCTGTACAAGCACACCCAGCTGCAGGAGAACTTCTCCGCGAACATGCTGGCCATCGTGGACGGCGTGCCCCGCACCCTGTCCCTGGACGCTTTCGTGCGCCACTGGGTCAACCACCAGCTGGATGTTATCGTCCGCCGTACCCGCTACCGTCTGCGCCAGGCGGAGGAAGAGGCGCACATCCTGCGCGGCCTGCTCAAGGCCCTGGATGCCCTGGACGAGGTTATCGCCCTGATTCGCCGCTCCCCCACCGCGGACGAGGCGCGCACCGCTCTGATGGAGTTCCTGCAGATTGACGAAGCTCAGGCTCAGGCCATCCTGAACATGCAGCTGCGTCGCCTGGCCGCTCTGGAGCGCCAGAAGATTCAGGACCGCCACGACGAGCTGATGCGCATGATCGCCGAGTACAACGCGATTATTGCTTCCGAGACTCGCCAGCGCGAGATTATCTCTGAGGAGCTGGGCGAGATTGTGAACCGCTACGGCGATGACCGTCGCACCCAGATCATGTACGGCTACAACGGCGACATGTCGATGGAAGACCTCATCCCCGAGGAGGAGGTCGTGGTGACGATTACTCGCGGCGGCTACATCAAGCGCACCCGCAGTGATCAGTACCGTAGCCAGCACCGCGGCGGTAAGGGTATCAAGGGCGCCTCCCTGCGCGGCGATGATGTGGTGGAGCACTTCTTCGTGACTACCACGCACAGCTGGATTCTGTTCTTCACGAACCTGGGCCGCGTGTACCGCGCGAAGGGCTACGAGTTGCAGGAAGCCGGCCGCGACGCGAAGGGTCAGCACATTGCGAACCTGCTGGAGTTCCAGGGCGGCGAGCATATCGCCCAGGTGATGGAGCTCAAGAGCTACGAGGACGCTGAGTACCTGGTGCTGGCAACCCGTGGCGGCATGGTGAAGAAGAGTCGCCTGAGCGATTACGACACGAACCGCACCGCGGGCCTGATCGCCATCAACCTGCGCGAGGGTGACGAGGTTGTTTCGGCCTTCACCGTTTCGGCTGCCGATGACATCCTGCTGGTTTCTCGTAACGGTATGTCCCTGCGCTTCCACGCGGATGACGCTTCGTTGCGCCCCATGGGTCGCTCGACTTCCGGTGTGACCGGTATGAAGTTCCGCGATGGTGACGAGCTGATTTCTGCCAACGTGGTCACCGAGGGCTCTTACGTCTTCGTGGTGACCGAGGGTGGCTACGCGAAGCGCACGAGCGTGGATGAATATCGCGTTCAGGGTCGTAACGGTTTTGGCATTAAGGTTGCTAAGCTTGTGGAGGATCGTGGCGCCCTGGTGGGTGGCCTCATCGTGGACGAAGAGGACGAGGTCCTGGTCGTGATGTCCAGCGGTAAGGTTGTTCGTTCGAATGTGAATGAGGTTCCCGCGAAGGGACGCGATACCATGGGTGTTATCTTTGCAAAGCCCGGTGAGGGCGATTCGATTATCGGTGTAGCCCGTAACCAGGATCGTCAGCTGGACGACAGCGATGATGAAAACACTGAGAATGCCGAGGCGGCAGACGATACTTCTGCGGCTCCCGGCACGGATAACGAGGGTGAAGCGGCAGCTGCCGACCTCACCGCTACTGGAGGTAACTAATGAGCAGCACTCCCGCGAGCTCCTCTTCCGCGTCAGCGCAGCGTTCGGCAGCAGCTGGTGCGTCTAAGAAGGGGGCCCCTAAGTCCGGTGCCCGCCGCCCGGCTCAGGCACGTTCAGGTCAGGCCCGTCCCGGAGCCGCTAAGCGTCCTGCCGGCAAGCGCCCGGTGAATGCTAAGCGTCCGACGGGTTCGCGTCGCCAGCTGGTGCGCCCCGCGCCTCGTTCGAAGATTCGTCGCGCGCGCCTGGTGGTGCAGAAGGTCGATACCTGGTCGGTAGCAAAGCTGATCTTCCTGCTGTCGATTGCTCTGGGTATCGTGACCGTTGTGGCCTCGGTGATTCTGTGGCTGTTCCTGCAGGCTTCGGGTGCCTTTACCGGTGTAAACCAGCTGATTAGCTCGCTGGGTACCGGTTCGACCACCGTGGATATCTCGCAGATGATTTCGCTGGGGCAGGTGGCTCTGGTAATCACGATTTTTGCCGTGGTGAACACCGTGGTCTTCACCCTGCTGGGTATGATTGCTGCTATCCTGTACAACCTGGCTGCAAAGCTGGTGGGTGGCGTGACCCTGACTCTGAGCGACGAGTCTTAAGAGCGCTCGACTATGAGTTTGAATTGGGCGGTATCGTCTCCGTGTGGAGGCGGTGCCGCCCTTTTTCGCGCTATCTTTTCTGTGCTCTGCGGGGCTTTGGTGGTGTGTCCTATCTTGATGCTGAACCCCTTCATGCATATGTGATGCATAACATATCATTTTGATTTGGTGTTCCCTCTAAACGCCTGTATAGTTATATCTCGTTCTACGGAAGAAATTCCGCAGAGGGAGGGCGTATAGCTCAGACGGTTAGAGCGCTTCGCTGATAACGAAGAGGTCCCAAGTTCGATTCTTGGTACGCCCACTCCGCACTGTGAAAGGCAGAGATGAAGAAAGTTTTTCTGATTATCGCTCTTTCGAGTGTTGTTGTGATGGCGCTGATAAAGCATCAGAACAACGAGGTTATCAAGGCCTGGAAATAACTAAACAGTGGTTTCCGCTGAAGCGGGGGCGTGGCGCAATTGGTAGCGCATCTGCTTTGCAAGCAGAGGGTTAGGGGTTCGAGTCCCCTCGCCTCCACTTTCCGGTGATTATAGCAAGAGGGAAACGCCTGGCTCCATTCCGAACCCAGAAGCTAAGACTCTTCGCGCCGATGGTACTGCACTTTTGTGGGTGTGGGAGAGTAGGTCGTTGCCGGTTTATTTTTGAGAAAGACCCCGTATCGAGAGATGCGGGGTCTTTTGTTATATATGCTGTACCCCTCCTCGGGGCACTCGGTTTAGGGCTTTTGTGGTGGGCTGCTGAGGAATTTGCAGTAAATGCATAACGGGGTACTCAATGCGAGGTGGGTAATAGATGCGCATCACAAATAGAAATCTGGGAACTTCCTGAAGGTGAACACTAGATGAACTCACCTCAGTGTTCAGCGTGTAGTATGTCGCCTACTGCCCCGGCTTAGTGAAGAATCCACATAAAACAACTTAATGATTCTGGTGGGTGTACCCTTTTTGCCTAGTGATAGCGGGTTTCTCGAGATGATGGACGAACAACCCCATGAAACACGCACCCAATCGTGTGGTTTTGCGTGTTATTTCGTGTTAAAACCGAATACTTTCGATTTTTGGGGAAGCGACAGATAATTCTCTTGTGACTACAGAACTCATTATTCTCGTGATCGTGGTGCTGACCGCGCTCGCCTTCGACTTTACGAACGGCTTTCACGACACCGGCAACGCGATGGCTACGTCCATCGCTACCGGTGCGTTGAAGCCGAAGACAGCCGTGGCTCTCTCCGCATCCCTGAACCTGGTGGGTGCCTTCCTCTCCGTTGAGGTGGCACGCTCGGTCGGTAGCGGCATCGTGAACCTGGACCGTATCGACGTAACCTCGAACGGCCCCGCACTGATGCTCATCGTCTTTACCGGCCTGGTGGGCGGCATCCTCTGGAACGTGCTGACCTGGCTGCTGGGCCTGCCCTCCTCTTCGTCGCACGCACTGTTTGGTGGCCTGATCGGTTCTGCGCTGGTAGCCATCGGCTTCGACGGCGTGCAGTGGACGGGCGTGCTTTCCAAGATTATTGTTCCCGCGGTCCTCTCCCCCGTCATTGCCGCAATCGTGTCGGCAACCGGCACCTGGTTGGTGTACCGCATTGCTGCCCCGGTGGCCGATGAACGCAAGCACAGCGGCTTCCGCAAGGGTCAGGTGGCTACCGCATCCCTGATGTCTCTGGCGCACGGTACCAACGATGCGCAGAAGACCATGGGCGTGATTTTCTTGGCTCTGGTGGCTTCGGGTTCTCTTAAGAGCGACGACGCCATCCCCCTGTGGGTCAAGGCCGCCTGCGCGCTTGCTATCGCCCTGGGAACCTACCTGGGCGGCTGGCGCATCATTCGCACCCTGGGCAAGGGTATCGTTGAGGTGGATACCCCGCAGGGTGTGGCTGCCGACGGTGCCTCCGCCGCGATTATTCTGACCTCTTCCCACTTCGGTATGGCTCTGTCCACCACTCACGTGGCGTCCGGCTCGATTCTGGGTAGTGGCCTGGGCCGTAAGGGTGCCGAGGTACGCTGGTCCGTAGCGGGTCGTATGGTGGTCGCCTGGCTGATTACCCTGCCGGCTGCCGCGATTGTGGGTGCTCTGACCTGGCTGATTGGTCACGGCTTGAATGCTCTGACCGGCACCCAGTTCATTGGCGAAATGACCGTGTTCGCTCTGCTGGTTATCTTCTGCTTCCTGATGTGGCGTCACTCCCAGAAGGACAACATTGACGCTTCGAACGTGACTGGCGACTGGGATGAAAAGGAAGGCGCTGCAGTCACCAGCGCTGAGGCATCCGCAGACCAGACTCTTGCTACTGAGAAGGCAGGTTCGTAAGCCATGGCATATCTGTTGGATATCGTAAACAAGATTATTCCGGTGCTCATGGCCGGTCTCTTCTTCGGTGCGGGTCTTCCGGCGCTGTATGCGCTCGGCCTCCGCCTCATGGCGGGCCGTACCGAGTACACGGCGGATGGCCAGCTGGTGGAGATTGAGCCGCCGAGCACGGTGGCTAAGATTGCCGCCGGGATTGTTTTTGCTATCATCGTAGCAATCGTAATCATCGCCATTCTCTGGGTTGCTAAGGACTTTATCCACCACACGTTCGGCTGGAATATTTTCGGCGTCACCGGTGGAGGTCACTAGAACCGTGAAACACACAGTGAATATGATGATGACAGTATCGAAGGAGGGGCTAAATGCCTGATAAAGGCATCATCTCTCGAGTAATCGACTGGCTGAGCGTTGGGTATCCCAAGGACGTCCCCGTTCAGGACCGTGCAGCCGTGATGGCCATCCTGAAGATGCGTCTGACGGATGAACAGCTGCAGGAAGTGGTCCGCCAGCTTATGCAGTCCCGCGCTGCTCGCGGTGAGGCATACGTGAGTGACCAGCGAATCAACGAGTACATTCGTCGCGTGGTCGACCATACCCCGACCCCGCAGGACATCGACCGAGTAGCTAAAATTCTGGGTGCACACGGCTTCCTGATTGCAGAAAACCATGTGAACGAGGATGCCGAGCCCGCCGGTCGTACGGAGTATGTGCCGTACGAGGACCCGACGACCGGTGAGATTCGTATTGCGGAGCTGGCCGCCGAGTCGGCAAACGTTGCATCACCGCAGACCGCTGAGTCGGATGACTAAAAATTCGAGGGTTGGCTGAATAGACAACCAAGAGGCCTACCGGACGAATAATTCGTCCGGTAGGCCTCTTCTATGTCCAGGCTCTCGCTCTAGGCTCCGCCACATTGACGCTCCATCGGTGTATTCTTACTCCGCTATCTCTCACTCTGGGCGGTCCTCGACCGCCGCTCACCCGGAGGCCCAATGTCTTCTTCGCAGATTCCCGAATCTCATCAACCGGAAAAATCTACCGGCGCGCGAGGCCGCTTTGCGGCCGTAGGAGACGCCGCAAAGCGGCGTGGGCGCGACCTAGTGGTCCCTCGCCGTTCTCTGCTGCTGACCGGTGGCGTCATCCTGGCGGGTGGTCTTATCGCTACGGCACCGCGCATCGCCGCCACCGGCCTGCTGGGTGAGGATGCCGCCGTCACGGTTTCCGTAGAAAAGTTGCTGGCTCGCCGTGAGCGTCGTGTGCGAGAAAATATCGATACCCGTTACCTGCGCATTGAATCGCTGGGGCGCGTCAACGTGGGTAAGGGGAACGAAGAGCAGAATCTGCGACTGGTGGGTTCCCTGGCGCTCACGGAGGCCGCACAAGCGGATTTGCCGGCCGCTGCGGAGGCGCTGGCCCAACTATCGGTTTACGGCTCAATACAGCGTCTGAGCGTCACCTACGGCGGTGTAGACCCGTTTAACGACCCGCATGGGGGTAGTCAGCGCACCAATACTCCGGTCGCCCCGCTGCGTGTGAACGATTCGGCAACCCTTGACCGGGAGCAGTGGCTCAAGCTCCTCAATGCATCCGCCGCGCTGGGAACCAACGCGGACTATACCCAGGGGATCGCCATGGCGGACGAGCTGCGCCTAACCGCCGTCATCGAGGAGGGTGAGTATGCCGACGTGGTTCGTCGCTTCCGCACCCTCGGCAATCTGGGCACCTCAGAGGAGCGTGTAAAGCAGATACAGCTCTACGCGCAGATTGCCATCTCTAAGGCGGTGAAGGTGCCCTCGGGTGGCGAGACGAAGATTGCTGTGAGCGTTGCGGAACCGACCCGTGTGGCGGTGGCGGCCGATGCCCTGGATAGGGCGGTCACACCCGCTGGGTTGAGTACCCTCGCAACTTTCGCGCTAACATGGAACGCCCGCCAGGAATACCCAGCCGCCGGACGGGACGATGCTCTCAAGCTGGGGTTTAAGAGTCCCTCATCGAAGGATGAGCAGGCAAAAGAGAAGCTGAAGGAAGCCATTCGTCGCTACCTGCAGGAAGAGTCTGGGCCGCTGAACGCGGTGTCCAAGCGTGAGGCGAGTGTGCCCGGCGAGGTCATCACGGGAGCGTAGCGTGACGGCAGCCTTTTTGGGAGGCTTAGCGATGCTGTGATGGGTCTTACGAAAAAAATGTCCGTGAGGATTTGGTGATGTCCGAACCGCTGGTATAGACTGGTAGGGCACCACGGGGGCGTGGCGCAATTGGTAGCGCATCTGCTTTGCAAGCAGAGGGTTAGGGGTTCGAGTCCCCTCGCCTCCACTTTCCGGTGATTATAGCAAGAGGGAAACGCCTGGCTCCATTCCGAACCCAGAAGCTAAGACTCTTCGCGCCGATGGTACTGCACTTTTGTGGGTGTGGGAGAGTAGGTCGTTGCCGGTTTATTTTTGAACCGAGAACCCCATGTCGAAAGACATGGGGTTCTTCGCGTATCCGGGATATCGCTACGGGAAAACACGGCGGCGGCATCACACGCGACCGCGCCTCCACGCTTATCCCACGCACGCAAAACGGCCGCTCTCCGAAGGAATCTCCGGAGAACGGCCGTTGAGGCTAGATACGTGCTTGAGACAGAAGAATGTTTAGGCGTTCTTCCAGGGGTCCTCAACAGGGCGAGCCGCGTTGTAGGCGGCGGCACCTGCGACGCCCAGCGCCACAACCAGGCCCAGGAAAGCCAGACCCTTGCGGGGACGCTTGCCGCCGTTACGCTCAATACGAGCCAGTTCCTTCTCAGCAGCGCGAACGGTCTTCGCGGTGGCCTTGCGGGCCTTCTTCAGGGCGTTCTTCTTGCCGGTCAGCTTCTCGGCGAAAAGCTCAGCGGCCTTGCCCTCGAGCGAGGACTCAGCGGCAGCCAGGGACGAGACGACAGCCTGGGCCTTAGCAGCCTTGCTGGCCTTACGCTTCTTGCAGCAGAACATGGGGTGACCTCCATCGGTTGGGCGTCGCGGCGGTAAGAATCGCCGAGACGCGCGTAGTGTTCACCTCTCAGGATATTCAATTCCGGCCTAAAAAGCCCGCCCGACAGTGCGCCCGGGGCGAAAAAACACGTTGTATGGCGAATGAGCGCCAGCCCGTGCCACAATAGAGCCATGACTAATGCAACTGCTAAGGCAACTATCCACACCAACTACGGTGACATCGTCGTGAACCTGTTCGGTAACCACGCACCCCTGACTGTCGAGAACTTCATCGGCCTGGCCGACGGTTCCCGCCAGTGGAAGCACCCCCGCACCGGTGAAATCATGAACACCCCCCTGTACAAGGACGTCGTGTTCCACCGCATCATCAAGGACTTCATGATTCAGGGTGGCGACCCTCTGGGCATGGGCGTTGGTGGCCCCGGCTACCAGTTCAAGGATGAGATTCACCCCGAGCTCTCCTTCTCCAAGCCCTACCTGCTGGCAATGGCTAACGCCGGCCCCGGCACCAACGGTTCCCAGTTCTTCATCACCACCGTTGAGACCCCCTGGCTGAACGGCCGCCACACCATCTTCGGTGAGGTCGCTGACGAGGCATCCAAGAAGGTTGTCGACGCTATTGAGGGCGTTGAGACCGGCTTCCAGGACCGCCCGGTCAAGGACGTCGTCATCTCCTCGATTGACGTCGAGAAGCTCTAAAACCCCTTCAGAAGGCTCGTGGAGCGTTCTGGTGTGTTGATAAAACACATATAGTTCAGGGGCCCGCCAGGATTTTTCCGGCGGGCCCCTGAACTTATATGGCCTGTACACCGTTCCGAACCATCCGGCACAAAATCTTTGGAGATTCAGTGGAGAACTTTCCCAACTACTCCGGCTACGGGCAGACCCCTACGGTCTGCGCCAACCACCCCGACCGCGTCAGCTACGCCCGGTGCGGACGATGCAACCGGGCCATCTGCGGTGAATGTCAGATGAACCAGGGAGCCGGTACGGTCTGCCCCGACTGCTACCGCGAGCTTAACGGGAACATCGCGAAGCCGAAGCGTTCCTTCATCGCCCGTCACTGGTACCTTACGTACACGCTCATTCTCATTAATGTTGTGATGTACGGCCTGCAGCAGCTTATTCCGAATAGGTGGATGATCAACCACGGCCTGATGTGGTGGCCCTACGTTCAGCACGGTGAGTATTACCGCCTTATCAGCTACGGTTTTCTGCACTTGCAGAACGACCCGACACACCTGCTGTGGAACATGATTAACCTCTTCATCTACGGTGTGTCTCTCGAACGCATGATGGGGCGGTGGAAATTTCTCCTCGTGTACCTGGGCTCTATTGTCTTCGGTGCTTTCGGTGTGTATATCCTGGCTCCGGGAACCAACGTGGTGGGCGCCTCCGGCGGCCTTTTCGGTCTCATGGGTTCGTTCATGACCCTGCTGATCATCATGAAGCAGAAGGACACCGCCCGCATATTTGCCCTGATTACCGCAGCGAACGTCATCTACAGTCTTTTGACACCGTCAAATATCTCCCACGCATGCCACGCCGGTGGCTTTGTCGGTGGCGTGCTGCTGACCCTGCTGTTCGTTCCGTTCGTGAAGAAGCCTGAGCCTTCTCAGCCGCCGCAGCAGAGCCAGCAGCAATGGCAAAACGGCAGGTACTGAGCCTGAAAATACGTGGAATATCTTCGGAAAATCCGGCACAAAATCTTTGGAGGGTCAGTGGAGAACTTTCCCAACTACATGAAGTACGGGCAGAGCCCCACGGTCTGCGTTAACCACTCCGACCGCGTCAGCTACGCCCGGTGCGGACGCTGCAACCGCACCATCTGCGGTGAATGTCAGACGGCTCTGGACGCGGGCGTGGTCTGCCCCGACTGCTACAGCGAGCTCAACGGGGGTGCATCGAGACCGAAGCGTTCCTTCATCGCCCGTCACTGGCATATTACGTACACGCTCATCCTGATTAATGTCGTGGTGTACGGCCTGCAGCTGATTATTCCGTTCCGCTGGGTACACAATCTCGGCATGATGTCTGGTCCCCGTGTTCACCACGGCGAGTACTACCGCCTCATCACGCACGGGTTTGTGCACTCGCAAACTGACCCGATGCACCTGGTGTGGAACATGATTTACCTCTTCATCTTCGGTGTGTCTCTCGAACGCATGATGGGGTGGTGGAAGTTCCTCTTTGTATATATGGCGGCTACCGTGGGTGCCGGCCTCAGCGTGTACATCTTCGACTACTACCGTGGTGCCGTGGGCGCCTCAGGCGGTGTGTACGGCCTCTACGGCGCGTTCTTCGTCCTTCTGCTTCTTCGGAAGCAGAAGGATACTGCACGCCTCTTTATTCTGCTCATGGGTATTGACGTTGTGCAGAGCCTCTTCCACCCGAATATTTCTCACGCGGGACACTTTGGCGGCTTTGTCGGTGGCGCGCTCGCGACCCTACTGATTATCCCGTTCGTGAAGAAGCCGGATCCTTCGGAACCGCCGCAACAGGGCCTGCAGCGGTGGTTCAAAGGCCGCTTCTGAGCCTGAAAATCCGCGGAAAACCGCCGCAGAGGCTGGTTATCCACAGGGGTTTTCCACACTGTGCATAACTACATTCGTGTAATTCCAAGAGTGTGAGTACATGTTTAAAACCTGTGGATACAGCCCAAAACGGGTGAATCACACGGCATGAATTACACCGGTGTAAGAGTTTTCCCCAGATTTCTCCACAGATGTGGAAAACCTTAAGTACCAGGCTGTGTGTAATTACAAAAAATTTCGGCGCAAAGCGCCGGATAGAACAAAAAGTGCCCGGAAGGATAAACCTTCCGGGCACTTTTGCGTATCGCGCCCCTTACGGGGCGAAGGAGCAGCGGGTGCGAACCTAGTTCGCCTGAGCCTCCGCCTCCTCAACCTCCTCGGGAGTGAGCTCCACGCCGGTGTACAGGCGGAACTGCTCAGCAGCCTGCAGAGCAATCACCTCACCACCGTGAATAACTTCCTTGCCGGCCGCACGAGCCGCACGAATCAACGGGGTCTCAACGGGCATCGCCACCACGTCAAAGACCACCTGAGCCTCAGCGATAGCCTCTTCGGGGTAGGACAGCTTCTCGCTCTCCTCACCGCCCGCCATGCCAATCGGGGTCACGTTCACCAGAATCGGTGCGCGCAGGTTGCCTACCTCCGGCGCCCACGCGTACTCGTAACGCTCAGCCAGCGCCCGGCCGGTCTCCTCGTTACGCGCGATAATCATGCCCTGCGCAAAACCGGCATCGAAGAAGGCGCCAGCCACCGCAGCGGCCATGCCGCCCGAACCGCGCAACAGGAACGGCAGCGACGAATCCACATTGTGCGAGCGCAGCAGAGAGGCCACCGCGATCACATCAGTGTTGTACGCCTTTAGGAAGCCGTCGGTGTTCACAATCGTGTTCACCGCACCAATCACTGCAGCCGAGTGATCCATATCGTCCATCAGCGGGATAACAGCCTGCTTGAAAGGCATAGACACCGAACAGCCGCGAATACCCAGCGCACGCACACCGGCGATAGCGCCCTCAATATCGGTGGTGGTCATCGCCTTGTACAGGTAATCCAGCCCGTGCTTCTCGTACAGGTAGTTGTGGAACTTGATACCGTGATTCGACGGGCGGCCCGACAGCGAAATGCAGACGGTCGTATCACGATTCAGCGGAGGGCGACCCATCTTAGGCCTCGCTACCGGAGTCGAGGGTGTTCTCGATCAGCTTCTTTACCTTGTTGCGGCTCACCAGGTCAGCCACCACGAAGTGGATGTCACCGGTGTCAACCGTAGGAACGACGGCGTTACCCTCGTTGAGCGCCTTGACGTGTTCCTCAGCCTGCGGATCCTCCCAGATGTTGACCCAGGTGGCGTAGTTGCCGAGGTCGCCCAGCTTGGCGTCCAGAGCCTCACAGTAGGGGCAGCCGGGGCGCCAGTAAATGACGACACCGCCGTTCTTCATGACCTCGCGGGCCTGCTCCTGGCTGGACTGCTGACGTTCGAGCATAGTTCCTCCGTGTGTTGGATGCGCCGGACGGATTATGTAAATCACGCGGGAGAGCCCGGCCCGGGCGCGCTAATACTTACCGTTTAAAGCATATCCCGGTGAGCGGAATTGAGCTTGCGGATTTTCTAAAGGGGAACTTCTGCCAGCGAATGGGAAGACGGGGCGTTAACGGCGCACGCCCCGTGCTCCAAGCCACAGGGGCAGGAACGCGGGGCGTGCACAGGCGCGAGATATCGCGGGCGCTTGCGAGAGTGAGAGATGAGAAGGAGAGCGATACACGGCATGAATATGCCGCTACTGAGTGATGCTTCGGGTACAGCATCGATGGGAAGCACCCGAAACGAGGTGGGAACCCCACCGTTGGTGGTTGAGTGAAAACCTAGAGGGGACGGCCCGTCTGAAGGCTGCCCACCGGACGCGGGGTGTTCAACCGCATCCGAACAGAAGGATTCTCCAGGGCCTTTGAGTCACGCTGATATGGAGCTCAAAGCCCTGGAGAACCGTGGGATGCTTTAAACCCCATCCCGGAATAACCGCAAAGTGCGGAAAAGAGGCTTACTTATCGCCGAGCTTCTGAGAAACTTCGTCAATCTTACCGTTGATGACGTCCTCGACCTTTGCGACGTGCTCGTTGCTCACGACGTCCTTGCCGACCTTGTCGTTGATAGTCTCCTTGGCCTTGTCCAAGCCGTGCTCTACGGCTTCCTTGACCTTGCCGAGGTTCTGCTCAACGGTGTCCTTGATGTTGTCGAGGCCCACGTGGGTCTCCTCTCTGCGCGTACGCGCACTCTCATATGAGGTGTATTCCGAGCCCGACGGGGAACCGGAATGTTATAGGCGAAGGAATCTTTTACCTAGCTCGCCGGGCGCTCGCCGCGGTGAAACTTTACGGCTCACAGACTGGCCTTCTCGATAAGTTTACCCATGTGGGAAAGCGTCAAGAGGTAGGTTTTAGCGAGGGAAGCTATTTTTTGATTGCCTCTCAAACAATCGTGGCTTATCCAGGGGTTATTGCGGGCCGGGGAAGTGGAGCGGTGAGATAAAACTCGCAGGAAACTTTCAGATAAGAGTGGTGTTTAAAACCGTTGCGTGTACCGCAAGCGACGGGCTAACGCCCGAAAAACGGGGCTCTCCGCCCCGCACATCCCGTAAGCCGCGGCACGGAAAACCGAGACGGGCCCCAGAGAAGCATCTAGTTCACGGGAATATCGGTCATATCGGCCGTCGCCGACCAGTCGTGCGAAGCCGCAAAGCCCGCCGTCATCGGCAAAAAACGTGGGGCCGCGTAGCCGTGCACGGCGTAGCTCGTCGCCACCGCCTGGGCCGCCTCCTCGAGGCGCTCGGTCGGGATGAGCGCCATGACCGCACCTCCGAAGCCGCCACCCACAATACGCGCACCCAGCGCACCGTGCTCCAGGCACACTCGCACCGCCTCGTCAATCTCCGGGCGAGAAACGCACAGCTCATCGCGCATCGACACGAACGACTCCGTAAAGATACGGCCGGCCTCCTCAAAAGCCGCCAAGCCCAGCTCGTCGGCGTGCTGCAGCAGGTAGTTCGCGCGACCCACCAGCGTCATATCGTGGAAAGCGTGGCGCACCCAGCCGCGCGGGAACGAACAGGGACGCCCCGAGTCCTCTAGTGCATCCAGCGCACGGTTTACCGAAGAGTCCACCAGGTCAGCACGCCACGCCTTAGCGGAACGCGCGTCCATGCCCTCGCAGGAGAGGTCCTCCGGCAGGGCGTCGCGCAGGAAACGCAGGCCCAGGGCCTCGGCGCATGCCTCGGAGGCCGCGCGGCGGGCCGCAAATCCGCCGTCCGTCAGCTCGTGCGGGGTGTTCGTATCAATCACTAAAAAGCTCAGACCGTGCTGGGCAATATCCACCCGCACCGGCTCAATCGAAAAGTCGCGGAAATCCACCACAAGCGCCTGCTCCGGGAAAGAACGCAGCGACGCCGTCTGATCCAGGCCGCCCGTCTGCGCACCCGCCACCTTATTCTCGGCCGTGATGCACACCTGAGCCAGGCGGGCTCGCAGCGTGTCATTATCGGCCGGGGCTGCATCCGTTTCCGAGCAGTCCGGGCGCAGGGGGCACGAAAGCTCAAGCAGTGCGAGCGCCGTCGAGCACTCCAGTGCAGCCGATGAAGACAGGCCACCGCCCACCGGAACGCGAGAGTTGATGAGAAGATCCGCGCCGAACGCGTCGGGGAGCATGATGTCGCGCCCGCCCTCCTGATTCATCGCCCAGGCCACGCCCGCCACGTACGTGAACCAACCCTTCAAATGGCCCGGCTGGATATCGCGCACCACAACCGTGCGCTCGTCCCCCGGCATCTGCAGCGAGGAAGCACGCAGCACACCATCGCGGCGCAGAGCACCCGCAATATACGTGCGGTAGGGCAGAGGCATAGGCAGGCACGAGCCCCCCAGAAAGTCAATGTACTCGCCCAGCAGGTTCAGGCGGCCAGGTGCAGACCACACGCCGTCCGGCTCGTAGCCGTAGGCGGTAGTAAACTCCTCGCGGACGCGGGCAATCTCCGCGGTGTGGCTGGGGAAGGCCGCCCACTGAGCAGTAGCGGTCATGGACATGGGAACACCTCGCTTACGCCCCGCGGGGCATACGGAATCTGTGCATACCTCCTCACGACGAATACGTCCGGAACACGTAACGTGGCGCAGGGGTATCCCCTCTAGACTACGGCAGAGGGACGTTCCGGCTCGAGTCACGGGCGGTTTGGGTGGTGAGCGCTTGGACGCTAGGTGACGCAAAAGCCCCGCGCCGTAGCGGTGCGGGGCCTGCGAATAGAAGGCTGAGTGGGGCGAGTACGGAGGTTAGTCCTCCTGAGTGTACGGGGGCTGAACAACCATCATCGTGTCGATGGCCGACTGTAGATCCCTGCGGTAACGGTTAAAAGCATTTTCGATGAGCGGAACATCGCCGCTTGCCACCGCCTCCTGCGGGGAAATGAGCGGCAGCGTCTGGTATTCCTCCACCAGGCTGAGCGCGGTGTGGGTCAGCAGGCGGGCGCGGCGCAATGCCTCCGCATGGCCCATGCCCAGCGACTGAAATTCGTGAGCCATCGCCACCACCGGCTTCAGCTCCCGCGGGTGCAGAGCCAGGCTCAGACGCACCACCTCGGGGCACTCGCGGATGGGGTACAGCAGCGAGAAGAGCGTGTCGCCGCGCTGAATCATGGAGGCACGCACGGCCTCTACCGTCGGCTCGGCCTCCTCCGACATCGACTTCGGGGCGCGGGCCAGGATGTAGTCCGCCAGCAGAATGAGTAGCTGCTGCTTATTCTTCACATGGTAGTACAGGGCACCGGGAGCCACATGAAGCTCCTGAGCGAGGCGGCGCATCGAAAGGTCCGCCAGACCGTAGGTCGCCAAGACCTCGTAGGCGGTATCTAGAATCTTTTCACGGGAAAGTACCACGTCTCTATTTTAGGGTGTTTGATGCGCCGTCATTGACATCATGCACCGGCTGGAAAGCAGAAAAAGCGTAAATTACGTGAGAGAAGCGGTGTAATAATTGGTGATCCTCACGGCACGGAAATAAACGTTTCGCGTTCTAAAAGCGACTTTGCTATTAGGTGCTCCTAAGAAGTTGAATGGCGCAAGACATACCACGCTCTGGGCATAAAAATGCTCCCGGAGCCCCTAAAAACCGCCAATGCAGGCGAACCTCGCGAGCGCATCCCTGGCGCACGGGTGTTTAATAGCCGGTATGAGCAATGCATTTTCTGAACTAATCGAGCGGGCGGGCTCCGAACAGCCCCTGACCCGCGATGAGATCCACACCCTCCTGGTGGACGGGGAGGGTCAGGACTTCGCCCTGATTGAAGCGGCCTCCATTCTGCGCCGCAACGAATTCCGCAACATGATTGCTGTCCACACCGAGAACGAGGAACTTGCCGACGCTCTAGGCACCCGCTCCATTGCCGTGGACTCCTACGACGTTCTCGACATCTCCCGCGACATTGATTCTGAGGAGCTGGCCGAGACCATTGAGCGCATTGCCGCTTCCCCCGCTATTGGCGTGACCGTACTGCTGCCGAAGAACGCTGTGCCCATGATGCTCATGCGTGTGCTGTCGATTCTGCGCCTGGCCGCCCCCTCCAAGGTGATTCACCTGCCCGAGGGTTACGACCAGTCCCTGCGCTCGCTGACTTCCCTCGCAATGCACGTGGTCAGCGCCATTACCATTACCGACGACATTGAGCAGTGGCCCATGGTCAACGAGATTCTGAAGTCTCTGCGCCACGGCGGCATTGTCATCTCCGGCACCGGTGGACGCGATGCCCTCGCAGGCTACCTGCGTTACCTCTCTGACCTCGGTGTTGACCTGATGGGTCACCGCGATGCACGCGGCTCCGCCTGTGGCTCCGTGGGCGGAGGTTGCGGATGCGGCTCGGGTGGTTGCGGCGGTCACGAGGAGTCTTCCTCCGGCGGCTGCGGCTGTGGTGACGGTGGTTGCGGTTCCTCCGCTGAAGCTCCGGATGAGGCTCACGGTCACTCCCACGGTGGTGGCGGTTGCTGCGGCGGCCACGACGAACCGAAGGAAGAAAAGGGTGGCTGCTGTGGTGGTCACGACGAGCCCGAACCAGTCGTGGAGGAAGCTCCCGCTGGCGGTTGCGGCTGCGGTGCTGGTGGATGCGGTTCTAAGTAATCCGCTAGAGGTAACTACCCCAAGCAATATATTCCAAAAATAGAATTTTCCCCTGAATAACCTGCTGAAAAGTGAGGATATTCAGGGGAAAACTCTATATTCCATATAAAGCATTAGGCTTAGAGGTAAACAACACCACAATAAACGTTGCAGAACCCCCTATCCGAAAAACGGAATGAGCCCCTCCGGTAGAGTAGAAAGACGTAGCCGACTAACCCTAGCCGTGCGAAAGGAACAACACCGGATCAATGCTTTACCTCTCCGTTATTGTCATCATCCTGATTGCGACCGTGTTCATGGTCAGCGTCGGTGACCGACTCAACCTCCCCTGGCCAGTCATGATGACCTTGCTCGGCGCCGCCGCGCTCTTCATTCCCAACCGACCGGACATCACCATCGACAGCGACATCATCCTGCCGATTTTCCTTCCGCCACTGCTGTGGGCCATCGGCGTTAAATTTTCCTGGGGTACCCTGCGTCGCCGCTGGAAATCCGTACTGCTCTACTCGGTTCTACTCACCACCGTCTCCGCCCTGGCAATTGCCGGCGCAGCCATGTGGTGGGTCCCCGGTATGACCATCGCCGTCGCCCTCGCTGTCGGCGCTGCCGTCTCCCCGCCCGACCCCGTCGCCGTGGAGGCAGTCGCTGAGCCCGTCGGTATTCCCCGCCGCCTCATCGGCACCCTGCAGACCGAAGGTAGCTTCAACGACGCTATCGCAATCGTTCTCTTCCACGCCGCAATCCACTCCATGACCAGCGGCCACCACATCGAGCCGCTCTCTGTCGCCAAGGACTTCGTGCTTGGCTCAGTTCTCGCAGTCATTATTGGCTACATCTTCGGTTGGCTCGGCGGATACGTGCGCCAGCGCGCCCACGATGTAGTCACCAGCAACGCCGTGACCCTCGTGATTCCCTTCGGCGCCTACCTCGCAGCTGAAAGCGTGCATGCCTCCGGCGTTATTGCCGTGGTTATCGGCGCTATCCAGTTCACCAGCACCAAGTACATGGCGGCACTCGAAGCGGAAGAACGCCTCTCCTCCACCTCCTTCTGGCAGATCATTGAGCTGCTCATGACCGGTGTCGCCTTCGGCCTCATTGGCCTGCAGGAAAGCAATATCATTGCAACCGCCGACCCCTCCCGTATCGCGGGCCTCTTCGTTGACGGTGCCATGGTCGCAATGGTTGCCATCCTGGTGCGCCTCATCTGGTTCACCATCGTCTGGCTGGCAGGACGCAAGAACCCCATCCACGAGGGCGCCCCCGAAAGCTTTGCCGAAGTTATCGTCATGACCTGGTCCGGCATGCGAGGCCTCGTGACCCTGGTTCTTGTCCTGTCCATCCCCGTGGTCAACGGCACCGAACAGGTCCGTCAGGACGCCATCGTTATGATGCTCTCCGTGCTCTTCTTTACCCTCGTGCTGCCCGGCCTGACCCTGCCCCTGCTCGTGAAGGTCCTTGGCATTCGGGCTAACCATGAAGAAGAAACTGCTGTACCCGAACTGCTCAAGATTGCGCAGGATGCCGCCCTTGAAGCGTTGCAGGCGGAGGCGAAGGCAACCACCGACCCTGAGACCTACGCCCGCGTGAAGGAAATGTGCTCCGCCATTACCCGCCGCGACGAAATCAGCGAGGCACTGCCCGAAGAATACAAGCAGCACATGGAGAAACTTAAGGACAAGAGGAATGACTTCGTGCGCCTGCGCGACGCCGCCCTCGTCGCCGCGCAGAAGGAGGTCATCGCGGCTCAGGACCGCTACGACTCCCACGACGTGACTCGCGTCATCCGCAAGCTGGATATCCTGGCGCAGGCCGAGAGTATCCGCTCCTCCGGCATGTTCATTCTGCCCGCAATGACGGCCGGTGCTGTGGCCCTGGAACGCTACAACCTGTGGAAGCAGTATCAGGACGCCCCGAGCACCCAGAACATCCCGGTCGTGAAGAACGCGCCCGCCTCGCCTCTGCCCTCCGTGGGGGAGAGCTCCTAACCTCTCTGGAGAAGGCCGACGGCCGGTTGGTAGGTCTACCGATTCCCGCTCCGGGGTATATATGCCCTGGAGTAGGGAATAAGGAAGACTAACGCTCAACCATCACCTAAAATGGGACAGGAAGCGTTGAACACGCTGTAGCTCTCTCAAACTCACAATGCATTGAAAGTAGACATGGACTTCAAGACTCTCTCGCCCGCGTACCTGACCTCCCTTGGCGCGATTTTTTGTGGCGCGCTCTTGATCGGCTCCTCAACCCCCTGGGTTCTGTGGCTGGGATGGATTCTGCTGATTGCCGCCCTATGCCTGAACGTTCTGGCCGTGCTGCTCTCGGTGGGTAAGGCGAAGGGCAATCCCGTTCCGGCGCTCGTGACGAACCTGGACGGGCTGGAGTCCTCCGTTGAAACCCGCATCCGTGAGCGCGCCGAGCACCGCCGTGAGGACCGCGGGCGCCGTGAGGAAGAAGACGCCCACGCCGCCGAACAGCCCTCGGAGGCCCACGAGCAGGAGGCGGAGCCGGCTCAGCCCGAAACGGCTCAGGACGAGCCTCGCGAAGAGGAACCCACCGAGTCTCAGCCGGTCGTGCAGGCCCCCGCTGGTCGCCTGGGTGTGCTGCCTTCTCGTTCCCGCGCGGCTGGCCGTGCCCCGAAGCCCCGCTCGAACGTTCGCTAGGTGGGGGTTATGAACACAAAGTTTCTGCTTTCTCCGGCGTACCTGGTCTCCATCGCGCTGCTACTCTCGGGTGCGGTGCTCTCGGGTGGTCGGTTCATGCTCATCGGGTGGATTTTGTGCATCCTTGGTGTGTGCCTGAACGCTATGACCCTGGTGGTGTTGACCAACCGCGAACAGCTCTACGCGATGGACGCTCGCGCGGCCGCCGGCACGCTGCGCCGCGGTTTCTCGGAGCGTTCGGCACCCGTGGTGCAGCGCGTTACCCCCGCCGCCGATGAGCCCGCCGAGGCTCCCGAAGCATCGGATACCCCGGTCGCGGAGGAAAGCCGCTAGACCGTTTTCGGTCGCGAGGCCGCCCAATAGCTAACGTGAAGAACCCCCTCAAACCTTTGGTTTGAGGGGGTTCTTCATATCCTAGGGCGGGTAGTATTGGTGGCTAGGCCCGCGCGTCGAGCCTCTGCACCGCGTACTCGGTGTACTCCTGCACGTGGGCGCGCGCCTGCTCGGTCAGCGCCTTATTTTCGTTCAGGATGCGCTCGGACTGCGCCGCCATGAGTTCCAGGTACTGGCGATCCCGGGTCTTCTTCCAGGCGGTGAGTGCCGCCTCCAGCTCCGCGAAATCCCTGAGAGCCTGCCCTTGCATCGTGTAGCGCACCCACATGAGCACCAGAATCAGCAGTAACGGGATGATGCATGCCCAGCTCTGCCAGAGCCCGTAGAGCGCCGCCGCAATGGCACCCAAAATAATCAGCGCCGGGGAGATGGAGACAATGGGGGAGTCCGGGCGGTTCTTCTGGCTCTTCACGAGCGATTCGCGCGCCATGGCGCGGAAGGTATCGGTAAAGCTGGAGGGGTCGTAGGGCCGCGAAGAGCCGGCCTGCTGGCTCTTCCGGGACTGATTCTTGCCGGACTGGTTCTTACTGGGCTGAGAAGCGGACGGGCACATGGAAAACCTGACTGGGGTAAAGAAACGTAATGGGTGTTTCACGTGAAACGGGGGAGTGGGCGGCGAGCACACGCAAGAGAAAGCGGCAGGATAGACGCAGCACCCACCCAGCCGCCGCCTGAGAATCGTGGCTACAGAACCCTCGAGAGCGAAGCCTCAATGAACTCGTACGCCTTATCCACGCAATCGGTGGTGACGGCCTTGACTTCATCGGGGGAGTAGCTGAACGAAGCCGAACGGTCGGCGTAGCGGTGCATGTCGATATCGTTCCACGAGTCGCCAATCGTATGCACCTCATAGGAACTACCCGGATGCTCCGACTGCAGATACTCAACCAGATGCCGCAGACCGGTGCCCTTCGTGCAGGCGGGCGGCACAATATCCAGGAAATCCTGGTTCTTGTGGCAGTCCACCGAATCACCAAAACGCTCCAGAATCCAGGTGTACGCCGCCTCTCGGACCTGCGCATCCGGAATCCACGGGGGCACACCCACGTACTCGTGGTTCTGCAGGTCCTCGGCTGCCAGGGGAGTGAAGGCCGGAAGGATGTTCGTCGAGGAGCCCACCCAGTGCGAAACCCATCAGGGTACAAGCGACCAGGGGCGGTGGAACTGACGTTCGTCCACCACGGAGGCGACGCCCGCGATGAACGCCACGAGAACAACGAGAATAAACGTCAGGGCGCTCATGCGTCCAGGCCTTTCTGTTTGAGGATCTTTTCCAAATCGACCGGGGAGTGGTTGGGTAGCTGTTGCACGGTCAGCTTCACGCCGCGCTTAATGAGCTCGCGGTAGGCCTCGAGGTGTTCCTCGGAGGCGTACACTGCGTCCGAAAGCTGAACCATGCCGGTCTTGAAGGTGACGCCGCCAATGTTTACCTCGTTGATCTTGACGCCTTCGTCGAGCAGTCGCACCACGTCAACGGGGGATTCCACGACGAACATGGTCTTCATGCCGGTGTACTTGGGGTTGTTGTATACGCGGCCGGCCTTGGCGATATCCAGGACGTTGGTCTTCACACCTGCCGGCGCAACCTGCAGTAGCAGGGACTTGCGTAGCTTATCGTGGGCCGCGTTATCGGAGGCCGCGATGAAGGTCTGCGGCGCGATGAACGGAACCCAGGTGCCCGCCACCTGGCCGTGAATCAGGCGGGAATCGATGCGGGTGAAGACGGCGTCCATGGTGCCGCCGGGAACCTGCTGAACAGCCGGAACCTCCGCGGCCTTAGCCTCCGCGGGCTTCGCCTCGGCAGGCTTGGCGGTCGCAGGCTGGTTCGCATCCTGGAAGGAGCGAATACCCTTGGTGCCGGCCTTGTGCGCCTTAGAGACCAGGGACTTGAGGGTTGCGCTCTTGCGTCCGGCGGCGGAAATAACCTCGATGAGCATCGGTACGTTGACGCCGGAGACGACATCCACGCCCTCGCGGGTGGCCGCGAACTGCGCACCGGCGTTGTAGGGGCTACCACCGAAGAGGTCAACGAGCAGCAGGGTTTCTTCTGCCTCGGACGCCTCAACGATGCGGGTGTACTCTTCGACGAGATCTTCGGGGCCCTGGCCCGGCAGGAAGGTGACCGGGTGGACGTTTTCGAAGTTACCGAGGATCATGCCGGCGGTCTTCAGCAGAGCCGGGGCCGACTCGCCGTGTGCCGCCACAATGATGGTGACCATAATGGTCCTCTCGTATGCGTATTGGGTGTGTTATGAACCCCGTTCAGGGTCCCGTAACCCTCGCATGGTAGCATTTTCGGTTTTTGTTTTGTGGGTTTTTTCAAGGATGCGCACTTTAGGTTTCCGTGACGTTTTAATCGGTGTTGGAATATGGGTTTCCGGGCTCCTTTCCGGGCTCCAAAACGCTTATTTTTAGGGCGTCCGAAAATCTCGAGAAGAAAAGCTTGAAGTGCTCGGAGGATAGTGAGAAGAAGCGCTATTCCGCCCCAAACTAGAAATATTTGATGTTTTAAAGGTGAGTTGCTGGATGAATCTGTCACACGTTTGACATAAAATATCGGAAATCCAAGAAAGCGGAAAAATATTTACAAGGAAAATACCTCGCAGGGGAGGCAGTAATAGTAAAACGTGTGGGATTTAGAAAAACCCAACATTTTTCTGTGGTCTGTCCACGGAATGGTATTTCTGGGGTGCCCCGATTGAAATCGCCACTTTTAAAAATTACTCGACGCGCTAAATCGCGATGAAGGCACCCGCCAGCATGTATCCTCGTAATCCCGAATATTCACGAATACAATAAACCGCCTTTAACGGCCACACCCCGGCCGGTGCCGACCGCTACTCCTTGATACCCCACATTTCGCGAGCCAGGCGGGCAATATGAATCGTCAGATAGGTCAGCTCGTCCCGAGTCAGCGAATGATTCAGCTGCATCTGCAACACCAGTAGAACCTTCTGCGCGCAGGTGAAGGCGCGGGGCGCATCCACACGCAGAGCGGCCAAAAGGCTCGGCTGCGAGACACCATCAATTTCCTGGGGCTCGCCCTCTCGACTAGCGCGCACGAAGAGGTAGCGCAGGTGCGTGATAAAGCGGGCCGCGCTCACGGAATCCGGGTCAAGTGTGCGCTCGTAGCTGGCCTCAATAATCTCGAAAACCTGCGCGAACACCTCCGTCATGCGGAAGGCCTGCGACATATCCGCCGTCGCAAATTGCGCGTTGACCAGGTGCAACGCCAGCGGAATGGCCTCGCCGGGATCCATCTGAACCTGCAGGTGCTCGCGCACCGCGGCAATCACCGAACGACCGTACTCCACCTCGCGCGGGTACAGGAGCGTCACCTCGGGAGCGAGCGGGTAGTCCACGCGCACCCCCTCGCGGGCACGCATCACCGCGTAGTGCAGGTGATCAGCCAGGGGAATGATGAAAGAATTCGAGAGCTCCAGCACCCCGTCAGCACGCACGCGTGATTCCAGACCCGTGGCGATGGACAGAATCTCGGCGGGAATCTCGGAAAGGGTCAGGCTGAGGCGCTCGCCCGACATGCCCCGCTCGGGCACAAAGGTCTGTTCGACCGCGGCAGGATCAATCATCTGCCCCTTGCGCTTGCCAAAGGCGATACCACGGCCAATTACCACGGCCTCCTGGCCGAGGTGATTCACGGTGAGGGCGACATTGTTGTTATAGATGCGGCTGATGCGCATGCGCCCTCCTCTGCGGTGATGCGACGGTCGTGTGGTGGTCGGTTATCGGTGCGTAACGCCCGGAAAAAGAGCCGGTGGCGGCACCGCAAAAAGCGATTGAGCGTCACCTAATCTAGTACAAATTTTACAGAAGAGGCCGACCGACTGAAGGGGGTATGGGTCGGTCCAAAGAGAAATCCCTGCAATCTGTGTATCAGCTGTGACCGGTACATGCGTTCCATATGTTTGCCGCGAAAATATTCGTTCGGCACGCCCGAGTGAGATTCCTCGAGGTACCCTAGACCTATGAGCAGTAAAGCAACCGAAATCGCAAAGAACCTTCCCGCCCTGGAGCACCCGGATGGTAGCCCCATCCGGGCCCTCGTCGTCGATGACGAGGAGATGCTGAAAGAACTCGTCAGCATGGCTCTGAAGATGATTGGCTGGGAAGTGCAATCCGCCGGCGACGGCCCCTCCGCGCTGAACATTGCCCGCGACTGGCGACCCGATGTGCTGGTGCTGGATATCATGATGCCCGGCTTCGACGGTTTGGAGCTGCTCAACCGCATCCGCAAGTTCTACCCCGAGGTGCCCTGCCTGTTCCTGACCGCTAAGGACTCGGTGGATAACCGTATCGAGGGCCTGGCCGCCGGCGCCGATGACTATGTGACCAAGCCCTTCTCCATGGAGGAGGTCATGATTCGACTGCATCGCCTGGTGCAGCGTTCCGGCGTGGCCGCCATCGATGACGCCGAGCTGGTGGTGGGCGACCTGGTGCTGAACCAGGACACCCGCGAGGTCACCCGCGGCGGTGAGCAGATCAACCTCACCGCAACCCAGTTTGACCTGCTGCGCTACCTCATGGAAAACGCAAAGCGCGTGGTCTCCAAGAGCCAGATTCTGGATAACGTCTGGAACTACGATTTTGGTGGCCAGGCCAATATTGTCGAGCTATACATTTCGTACCTGCGTAAGAAGATTGACGTCGGCCGCGAACCGATGATTCACACGGTGCGCGGTGCCGGTTACGTGCTGCGTCCGGCACTGTAATTTCGACGTCGTTTTTCAACGTCTCGGAACGGGTAGGTGCTATCCGTTTCGCACTATCTGCTCAGGTGGCGCGGTATGTTCCGGAGTATGCGAGTATTCCCGAAAATGCCGCGCCACAGTGGTTGTATTCCGTATTTAGAATGTAGAAAGAAAGGTGTTTATGAGCGCCTCCACGCCCGGTGATTCCGGCTCCCCCGATGCCGAGCCCACCCGTCGCCTCCGCACCGGTGACACCCGTGATGGCCGCACCGGTCTAGGGCGCATAGCCTCGATGAAGCACCTCTACATTCGCTTCCGCGCGGCTTGGCGGAGCATGAAGAACCCCGACGCCTCCCCCGAGGAAATGGGGTACGTGCCGCACCTGCGCTCGCGCCTCATTGCGATCCTGGTGGTGGCGCTCGGCGTGGCCTGCCTCATCATTGGTCTGTCCACCTACGTCACCCTGCAGAACTCCCTCTATCAGCAGGCTGAAAGCAACCTCAAGGAAACCAGTCACCGCGTGGTGCAGCCCACCTCGCGCAATGGTAAGCAGGAAGAAGTGGACTGCGACGATCTGAAGAAGGATAAGTCCATCTTCGCGCCCGGCCAGGCCTCGGGAACCCTCATCACCTGTGTGGACTCCGCGGGGTCGGTCGAGATCGCCAGCAAGCTGGGCAGTGACGGTACCATTCAGAGCCTCTCCGCCAACGACCAGGTAACCCTTGGAACCCTGGCCCTGAACTCCACTAAGAGCGAAGAGCGTGAGGTCAAGCTGGAGGCGGGCACCTACCTCATTCAGATTACCCCGAAGGCAAGCAGTGATTCCGACGCGCAGGTGGTTGGCATCCCCCTCCATAACGTGCAGCAGACCCTCACCATCTTTGTGATCGTCGTGTCCGTCGGATCAATCGCCGTGATGGTGGGTGCGGGCGTGGCTGGATCCTACATTATTCGCCGCACCATGAAGCCGCTCGAGCGCGTCTCCGCGGTGGCGACGGATGTGGCGCACCTGGATCTTGAGGAACACACGATTTCATCGGCCGTGCGCGTGGAGCCCCGCGATTCTGACCCTCGCACCGAGGTTGGCGCGGTGGGCTACGCCCTCAACCAGCTGTTGGATAACGTGAACTCGGCGCTGGAGGTGCGCGAGAGAACCGAACATCAGATTCGCGCCTTCATTGCGGACGCCTCGCACGAGCTCCGCACGCCGCTGGCGGCCATTAAGGGATACTCCGACATGCTGCGCTGGACCGAACCGCTCAGTGACTCCGGGCAGTCCTCGCTCGCCCGCATCGACTCGCAGACCGAGCGCATGTCTCGCCTCGTGGAGGACTTGCTGACCCTCGCGCGCCTGGATGAGGGGCGTGAACCCAAGCTGGAAACCGTGGACCTGACTGAATTGCTCGTCGAATGTACCTCGGATATGCAGGCGGCCGCCCGCACCCACGTGTGGCACCTGGATGTGCCCCATGAGCCCGTCGAGGTGGTTGCGGACCGCTCGCAGATGCAGCGCGTCATCCTGAATCTGCTCTCGAACGCGCGCAAGCACACGGATGAGGGAACGCGTGTGATTGCGGGGCTTTCTGTGGACCACACCCGCCGTGAGGCGGTGATTTCGGTGGTTGATAACGGCCCGGGTATTGCCCCGGACTTCCTGCCGAAAATTTTTGACCGCTTTACGCGTGCGGATAAGGCGCGCTCCGGCTCGGACGGTACGACCGGCCTGGGGCTGGCTATCGTGCAGGCTATCGTGCAGGCGCATGGCGGCTCAATTCAGGTGCAGAGCCAGCCCGGACACACCGTCTTTACGGTGCGATTGCCGCTGGAATCCGCCGAATCGTAGGGTGCGGCGGGGTCGGGGCGGTAAATCCCGGATGAACATTGCCGTGTAAAGTTTCAAGCTACACCTGAGAGTTATTTCCTCCAGTGCAGATATGTGGTGAATCTAACCCGCTTATTATTTGCTGGCAGTGCAAATTGCACGTATTGTGAAACTATGGCAAAACTCGTTGAATCCCCCGCAAACATTGCAGATAAGCGCTCTGCCCGCAAGGCGGAGAATCGCATCGCAATTGTCGAAGCTGCAGAATCCCTCGTCCTTGAAGGCGGCTACGGTGCGCTGAACGCCGAAGCGCTCGCCGAACGCGCCGGCGTCTCCCGCCGCACCATCTTTAACCATTTCGCGTCCGTCGACGACGTGTTGGTTACCCGCCTTAACCAGTACTTCAACCGCATCTTTGAAGAATGCGACTTCACCATCTCCGGTGAAAACGCAAGCATGGAAGCCGAAATGCTCTCCATCGCCCGTAACGTTTTCATGAGCAGCACCCTGGAGGAGTACATCGCTCCCTTCGCCCAGCTGCTCTACGCGCTCGAGATGGACAGCCCCGCAAAGTTCGAGGAATACTCCCACGTCATCCTAGAACGCACCTACGACATCTTCTTGGAGAAGTACCTCGAGGCCTACCCCGACCTGCCCTACCTGCGCGTCGCCGTGTTCGCCTCGAACCTCTCCGAAACCATCGGTGAGGGCGTGTACTACTACCTCACCCGTGCTGAAGAAGTGACGGCCAAGGTCGCGGCAGAAGCACCCGAGGGAACCCATCCTGAAGCACTCGCTATCGAAGCGATGCGCCAGTGTGTGCTTGAGGCCCTCGACTACCTGGGCCGCCTGGTTCAGGGCGAATTTGCAGCCTAAAAACGTAAAACACTAGTAGACGGATACTCCCGTTCCGGGGTCTTCCGACAGGTGTCCACACGGCACCTAACGGGGGCATCTGGAGCGGGAGTACGCGTCTGTTTTGTCTCTACAGCTGACCTTCCTGACGATGCATTCGCAAGACCTGGAAGTCGCACGCCGCGACCCGCTTATTCACCGATTCTTCTACCCCACCTCAAGGAATTCATCATGGCAACATGGCTTTATCGCATCGGCAACTTCGCCGCCCGCCGAGCGTGGGCCGTTATCCTCGTCTGGGCGCTTGTCATCGCGGGTGTAGCCGGCGCCTACACCGCGTTCCATGGCAAGCTCAGTAACACCTTCACCATGCCCGGAACGCAGACCCAGCAGCTCTCCGACGAGCTCGCCCAGCGCTTCCCGAGCGCCAACCGCGGCTCCGGCCAGATCATCCTCACTACGGGCGACGGCACCGCCCTCACCGAGGAGCAGAAGCAGGCGTTCTCCACCGCACTGAACAAGCTCACCGGCGAGGTTTCTTCCGTGGATGCGGTCACCGACCCGTTCACTACCACCTCCAAGCTTGCCGAGGTAAAAACCCAGCTCGACGAGGCGCACGCCAAGATTGACGCCGCCCCCGCCCAAATTGAGGACGGTAAAAAGCAGCTGAGCGCCGCCGCATCCCAGATTGAAGAGGGCACCAAGCAGATTGCCGAGAACGAGAAGAAGCTCGACGACTCGCAGGCGCAGATTACCTCGGGGCAGGAGCAGCTAGCCTCCGCACAGAAGCAGCTGGACGATGCCCAGGCGCAGCTGAAGGGCGGCTACGCTCAGGCTGAGGCGGCAGGCTCACCCGCCGAGATGATGGAACAGCTGAACGCTCAGCAGGCGCAGCTGACCGCGCAGCAGAACACCCTCAATCAGCAGCGCGAAACCCTGGCTGAAAGCCAGAAACAGGTCGATGCGGGTCGCTCAGAAATCGCCTCGAAGAAGGATGAGCTGGCTGAGGGCCAGAAGAAGCTGGACGAGCAGCGCAACCAGCTGCAGAAGACCGAGAGCGAGCTGCCCGCACAGCGCGAGCAGCTGGAACGTCAGCAGAAGCTGTACGACTTCACCTCCGGCTACCGTATGGTCTCTGAGGATCAGTCCACGGCGATTGCGACCGTCTCGTTCAAGAAGAAGATTTTTGAGGTTCCCTCCGCTGACCTGCAGAAGGTCATGTCTGATATTGAGTCGGCGAACCTGCACGGGGCGATTGTCCACTTCGACGCGAACCTGAGCGAATCCGCGCTTGGCGGAGGCTCGCACACCGGTGAGGTGGCGGGTATGGTCATCGCCTTCATCGTGCTCATGGTTATGCTCGGTACCCTTGTGGCGGCTGGCCTGCCGATTCTCATGTCCCTGGTGGGCGTGGTGGTGGGTGTGCTCGGCACGCTCTCCCTGTCCTCCATCGTTCAGATGAGCTCCACCGCCTACACCCTGGGCCTGATGCTCGGCCTGGCGGTCGGCATCGACTATTCCCTGTTCATTCTGAACCGCTACCGCACGAACCTGCTGGACGGCATGCCGAAGCACCAGGCGATTGCCCTGGCGAACGGTACGAGCGGCAACGCCGTGATTTTTGCGGCGACCACCGTGATTATTGCGCTGGTGGCGCTGAACGTGACCGGTATTCCCTTCCTGGGCGTGATGGGTAACGCCGCCGCGTTCTGCGTGGTCGTTGCCGCCCTGATTGCGGTTACCCTTACCCCGGCGGTGCTGTCCGTGGCGGGCACCAAGATTATGCCGAAGAAGCTGTGGGCTTCCATCGATACCCCGCAGAAGATTGCGGAACGCCGCGCGCAGGATGCGGAACGCACCGAGAAGCCGAACGGCTGGTTGCGCTTCGTGCTGGCGCGTCCGCTACTGACTCTGGTGGTCGGTACTGTGGCGCTGCTGGCGGTTGCCGCCCCCATGTCTCAGATGCGTCTGGGTCTGCCGGATGCCTCGAACTACCCCTCCGATAGTGCCGCGTATAAGTCGTACGCGCTGGTCAAGGACAAGTTCGGTGAGGGTATGAGCTCTCCGCTGGTTGCGGTCGCGCACACCCCCGCGAACATGAGCGAGGAGCAGGCTCAGCAGGCGCAGATTGATATCGCCTCGGCGGTCAAGGAGCGCGGTGGTGCGAACGTGCAGGCTGTGGTTCCCGGCGGCATGACCGATGACCGCACCCTCATGATTTTCCAGGTGATTCCTGCCCATAGTGCAAGCTCCGTGGAGACCGAAGAGCTCGTCCACGAGCTGCGCGCCGTGACCGTGCCGGTGCAGGGCTCCGAGGTGTCTCTCGGTGTTGCGGGCCAGACCAGCGGCAATATCGACGTCTCCGAGGTGCTCGCCCAGAAGCTACCCCTGTACCTGGGTGTGGTGATGGGCCTGTCCTTCCTGGTGCTGATCCTGGTGTTCCGCTCGATTCTGGTTCCGCTGGTTGCCTCGATGGGCTTCCTCTTCTCGGTGCTGGCAAGCTTCGGTGCCGTCGTGTCGATTTACCAGCTGGGCTTCATGAGTTCCCTCTTCGGGGTGGACCACCCGGGCCCGGTGCTGTCCTTCCTGCCGACCCTGCTCATCGGTATTCTCTTTGGCCTTGCCATGGATTACCAGATGTTCCTGGTGACCGGCATGCGTGAAGCATACGTGCACGGTAAGGACGCGACGACCGCCATTGTGAGTGGCTATAACCACGCGGTGCGCGTGGTGGTGGCTGCCGCGATCATCATGATTTCGGTGTTTGGCGGCTTCATCTTCGCTGAATCGACCATGATTCGCCCGATGGGCTTCGGCCTGGCGTTCGGTGTGCTAGTGGATGCGTTCATCGTGCGCATGACGCTGACCCCGGCGATTATGGCTCTGCTGGGCGATAAGGCGTGGTGGATGCCGAAGTGGCTGGACCGCCTTACTCCGAATATGGATGTTGAGGGCGCCGCGCTGAGTGAGAAGATTCAGCACGAGCGCGAGTCTGCCGGTGCAGGCTCGGACAACAAACTCAGGTGACAAGCTCGAGTAGCCGCTAAAGTATTAGTATGCGTTTGCGCACCACGGCGCACACTGAAGACTAATACGACTCGAAAGGGCAGGTACACGGTGATGAGGAACCGCGTGAGTATCCGGCAGAGGATAGCGGCCGTTCTAAACCGTGTACCTGCCCCTTTTCTTGTCTTTTTGGGCGGCGGCCTGGGTGCGCTGTGCCGCGTGCACACCCCAGGTGGCGTACTGGTGGCGAATCTTCTGGGCTCGTTCACCATGGGTTTGCTGACGGTTCTATGGAACGCATACGCGGCGCGCGATGGTGAGGATCGAATTCACTCCTTCCGCCTGCTCTTTGGTGCCGGAATGATGGGTGGCTACACGACCTATTCGTCTATTGCCGCGGTCATGGCGCAGACGATTTTTCTGCCGTACACGGTGCACGGTGGGTACATGGTGCTGGCGATTCTGGTGCTGCTGGTGGGTGGCCTGGTGGCCGCGGCCTCCGGCATGCTCGTGGGCCGCATGCTGGCCGCGAGGCTGGTGCGCGTCTCACCCAGCGAGGAGCCGGGGACCGAACACGAGGAGGGCCGCTAATGTTTTTCTCCCTGATGATTTTTATCTGCGGCGGTCTGGGAGCGATGACCCGCTTCTTCCTGGATAAGGCGATGTCTCCTCGCCTGCGCACGGAGTCCTCGATTATTAGCCCGGTGTTCGTCATTAACCTGGTGGGTTCGTTCCTGTACGGCCTGCTGATTATGCCGGTGTCGAATCCGCGTGCACTGGGCGTGCACTACAACGCTACGGATCAGGTGGCGTTCTGGTGCACGGTGATTACGACCGGCATGCTGGGTGGTTTTACGACGTTCTCAACCGCCATGGTAGAGGCGTTGACGGCTCGCTCGGAGGGGAAGATCGTCAAGTTCCTGATGCTGTGGATGGTGCAGGTTTTGGGTGCCGTGGTGGCCGCGATTGTTGGTGCCTGGCTGTTTAGCCTGATTTTTGGGCGCTATATCGCGCCGGTGTTCCCGCCGGATGTTCTGTACTGATGCGCTGAGTCGTTAGGTGGTTTAACGGTGAACGGCTACCGCACAGCTTTTTCACAGTTTTACTAAGGGTGACCCATAGAGCCGTCTTTTACACTAGTGGTGAACGATATGCGACGGGCACGAACGGAAGCCCGCTATATACCACCTAAAATATATGAATGAACAGATATATATGCGGGTGGAGTGCATATATTTCAATCTCACGACGCTAGGAACACACGGCATGCAGGAACTACTGAATAAGCACATGATAGGCACCTTCGCCCTTGAAATTGCGGTGCTCACAATCGCTCTGACCCTCATCGGGTTTGTGGCGATGCGCCTGCGCGCCAAGAAGACGGGACGAGCGCATCACACAAAACAGTACGTGATAACGGCCCTGTTCGCACTGTTCCTATCCTCGATTCTTTCGCTGACGCTCACCCCAATCGGTAGCGCGAATAGCGTCACAAACCCCGAGCTGTACTACCCGCGCTTCTACGTGGGCTGGAGCTGGCAGCAGGCCTGGAATCTGACCGAAGGCATGGGTCTGCGCCGCTTCGCGACGACCGTGTACGCGCAGCTCTTCTTCAACATCGCGATGTTCATTCCGCTGGGATTCTTCACCGCGGGCTGCCTGCGCTGGGGACTACGCGCCACGGCCCTGAGCGGCTTCGCGCTGTCGACCTTCATCGAGCTGAGCCAGCTGACCGGTAACTGGGGCTTGGCGGGCTTCACCTACCGCACCTTCGACGTGGACGATATCGTGAACAACACCGCCGGCGCGGTACTCGGCGCGGTCTGCGTCTGGACGGTGCGCGCAATTCAGAAGCGCCGCACGGCTAAGCACGAGCGGGCGTTGTCGGTGTCTGCCGCCTCGGCGTAGTATTCTCCCGGGTTGCCCGGGATTGTAGATGATAGAAAACTGCCCGGGCCCCTCAATTGGGTGCCCGGGCAGTTTTCTGCGGGTTTATTACGGTCGGTCTGGACCGCCGGGGGATCGGCGCCGCTAAGCGGCGCGTGCTACTTTGCGCTCGCCCAGCCGAGGATGGCCTCGAAGAAACGCTCACATTCGCGCAGCTGCTCCAGCTCAATCCACTCGTTGGGGGAGTGAGCCTGCGCAATATCGCCGGGGCCGCAGATGATGCTCTCCACACCGGCGCGCTGGAACTGGCCCGCCTCGGTGCCATAGGTGACCTTCTGCGGCGCATCGTTGGTGCCGAGCCACTCGTGGGCGAGGCGCACGATGGGCGCATCGTCAGCAGTTCCGAGGCCCGGCACGGCGGCGAGCAGCTCATGCTTCACGCCCACGCGGGAGGCGAGGCTGCCGGGCTCCGCGCCGGTCAGCTTCTCGGCGCGTGCGGCGCGCGCCTGCAGGTCGGGCAGAATCACCTCGGAAATCTCGCGGTCGATGCGCTCGACGAAGGACTCGGTGGTCACCTGCGGCAGGGTGCGCACATCGTACTCCACAACCGCCTGCTCGGCGACGATGTTGTACTGTAGGCCACCGTTTGCCAGGTTCACGCTGCCGGTGGAGTGGGGGATGATGAACGACTCGTCGTAGGGGCCTTCTTCTTCCCACTGGTCCGCCATGTCGGTGAAGAAGGTGATGAACTCGCCGGCTGCGGCGACAGCGTTCACGCCGTGGGTTGCCAGGGAACCGTGCTTGGGTACACCGGTGAAGGTGACGCGGCCGCGGTGCGCGCCCTTGTGTGCGTCGATGATGCGCATGCTGGAGGGCTCACCGACGATGGCATACTCGGGGGCGAGATCGCGGGCCACGAATTCCTCGATGAGGGAGGGAGCGCCGACACAGCCGATCTCCTCGTCGTAGGAGAAGGCGAAGTGCAGGGGCACGCGCAGCTTCGCCTCGGCAACGCGCGGCAGCAGCCAGAGCGCGACAGCGATGAAGCCCTTCATATCGCAGACGCCGCGACCGTAGGCGCGAGTACCCTCCACGCGTAGGGTGAAGGGGTCGGCGTCCCAGTCCTGACCGGCGACGGGCACGACGTCTGTGTGGCCGGAGAGAATAACACCGCCGCGGGTGGTGCCGTCCGCTGCGGGGACGGTGATGAAGAGGTTAGCGCGGGTGCGATCCTCGTTGTAGGTGCGCACGCCGCTGTAGCCGTAGCGGCCGAATTCGGCTTCGAGAAGCTCGATGAGTTCCAGGTTAGAGCTACCGGAGACGGTGGGGATAGCAACAAGCTTTTCGAGCCAGGGGAGGGACGCCGGCTGAGTGGTCTGTGCGGTCATGAGGAACCTTTCTGCTGTGCGTTTATGCCCGGGGTGGCTACATTCAGGGTACGCCGCGGGGCGGTATTCGTCGCGTGGTCGCCGCCGAATACCGCCCCGTGAATGGCCTGAGCGGCCGGACTAGATGACGTAGTTGTTCACGTTGGAGTGATCGCCGAGCGCGTGGAAGTTGCGCGAGTGGTAGACGAGCGGGGTGCCCTCGCAATCGTTGCGGATAAACTCCTCAACCTGGGCGGTGAAGACGAGCGCGGGGCCAGCCTCAACGCGGCTGAGCGGGGTTGCGCGCAGCACGCGGCGTACACCATGGACGAGGGGCTCGCCGGTGGAGACGAATTCCCAGGTGCTGGTGTCCGCGAAGCGGGGGTAGTCGTGGGTTGCAAAGTTCTTGGCGAGGGTGACATTCTCAGCGTCGAGCATGTGCACGAGGAAGGAGGATGCAGCCGCAATCTTTGCTGCGGAGCCGCTGTTGGCCTTGAGGGAGAAGGCGATGATGGGCGGTTCGGCGGCGACGGAGGTCAGCGAGGAGGCGGTGAAGCCTGCGGGTTCGCCGTTTTCGTCGGTTGCGGTGATGATGGCGACGCCTGCGGGCTGGTGGCCGAAGGCGAGCTTGAATTGTTCGCTGGTGTCGGCGAGGGGTGCCTGTGCTGCGGTGGTTTCGGTCATGATCGACCCTTTCTTCTGCGGCTGCGTGGGTTCGGCCCGGGTTGTGTGTGCGGGCGGTTCCCGTGAATAGGGGAGACATGTTCAGGGTAAAGCTTTGGTGTAGTGAACACCTTATTTATTGCCCTATGTTTCTTAGGCCTACCTTTCATGACGGGAAGAGCGAAATATTACGTCATATTCGGGGGTGTGCAGGGGATGCGGAGGCACCCGGCGGGGTTTGCGCGGGAGAGCCCCCTGCTTCACCTCGAGGGTCGCCTCCGCGGGGCCTTTCGAAGGTTTTGCGGGGTTTGCCAAGGGTTTCACGGGGCCTTTTGAGGGGTTTCTCGGGGGTGTAGAGGCCTCTAAGGTATCCTTGCTTGGTACACGAAAGCGCACCGGGCCCCGCACGAGGGGTTTCAGGGCGTTCACTGTGGTGAGATGAGGGTTTATGAGCTGGTTGGCAACTATTCCGCTGCTGCTTTTCGCGGTCGTGGTGGCGTTCGTTCCCGGATACGTGATGGGGTGGGTGTTGCGCATCCCCGCGCGTCTGCGCGTCTTCCTCTCCCCGCTGCTGACTTTTGCCCTGGTGGCTGTCTCGGCGATTGTGCTGGGTAAGACCGGCATCGCGTGGAGCCTGATTTCCTTCGTGCCGGTCGCGGCCGTGCTGGTGGCTGCGGCGGCGGGCCTGATGTGGCTGGTGGGCCGCCGCTGGCCCTCGGCCGTAGCGGGTTCCGACGAATCCTCGGTGAGCTGGCCGGGTAACACGGTGCCGCTTTCCTGGCCCGTGGTGGGCGCCCTGCTGGGCGGTTTTTTGACCCTGCACGCGACCCAGCATATGGTCTTTGGCCCGGAGGCCTTCTCGCAGACCCTGGATAATTCCTTCCACCTGAACGCGATTCGCTGGATTCAGGAGCACGGCGACGCCTCGAGCCTGACCATGGGTGCGGTTTCCGGAACGAACCAGGAACCGTATTTCTACCCCGCCGGTTGGCATGATTTCGTGTACCTGATTTACAACACGACCGGCACGAGCATCGCGACCGCAACCATCGTTATGGTGCTGCTGGTGGCGGGCGTCATCTGGCCCTGCTCCCTGGTTGCGATGTGCCTGAGCATCCCGCATCTGCGTCGCCTGCAGGCGCTCGCCATTCCGGCGCTGACCTGCGGCTTCTTCGCCTTCCCCGGTCTGCTGCTGTTCTGGGGTGTGCTCTTCCCGAACCTTTTGGGCTACGCCCTGCTCCCCGCCTTTGTGGCGCTGCTATCGCACATGATTCAGGTCATGGTGCATCGCGGGTACTCCGTCGTTCTCTCCCTGTCCCTGACGATTCTGGTGGGCCTGGGCGGCCTGGCCCTGGTGCACCCGAACGCGGTGGTTTCTGCGGCGGTATTCGCCATGCCCATGCTCCTCGGCGGTGTGGTTCAGATGTGGCGCATCCACGACGCCTCCGTGCGTGAACGCCTGGTGGGTACCGGCGTTCTGGTTGCGCTGATTGCCGGATGCGTGACCGCCTGGTCCGTGCTGCGCCCGAGCGAGGACGCCAGCGACCTGTGGACCGCCGTCATGAGCGAGGGCGAGGCGGTCTACCAGTTCCTGTTCCTGGGCCTGGAGAACGCGAACCCGCTGGGCGGTAATTTCGCTCCCGCCTACCTGATGGGTTTCCTGGCCCTGTGGGGCGTGGGGTACCTGCTGTACAAGCGCCGCAACCTGTGGCTGATTGGCAGCTGGATGCTCGTCGGCTACATGTGGATTATCGCGGCTTCGGTGCCGCGCGGTGACTTCCGCCTGCTGATGGTGGGCCCCTGGTACACGGACCACTTCCGCCTGGCGGCCCTTGTGGTGTTCCCCTCGGTGCTTCTGGCCGGTATCGGTCTGGGCGGCGCCCTGGAGGGTGCGCTCTCCTGGGTGGTTCGTCGCGTTCCGCGCACGGCACGCCTGAACGTGGCGACGGCCGGCATGGGTGTCACCGCGGTGCTGGTGCTGGTGGTTGCCGGCCTGTCCTCGCGAACCCCCGCGATGCACGACGCGACCCTGATGGTCGCTCAGCGGTACCAGGTGACCCCGACCTCCGAGGTCTTGAACCAGGACGAGATGAACGTCATTAACGAGATCCCGAAGATCGTGCCCAAGGGCGACACCATCGTGAACAACCCCTGGGACGGCAGCGCCTACATTTACGCGTTGGCCGACCGCCACCTGACCAGCTACCACTTCGAGTTCAAGATTTCTCCGAAGTACGCGGCAATCATCAACGATTTGAAGGATGCCCGCACGAACCCGGAGGTCTGCCGCGAGGTGAACGAGTACAAGGCCCACTGGTACGTGCACCTGGAAAACCAGGGCAACTTCGGCCCCAGCGAGCAGAAGAACTACGACGGCTTGGTGGCCGCTATCGATACGGATGTTCTGACCCCGGTGTATTCCTCCGGCCCGATGACTCTGTACCGTATTAGCGCCTGCGACAACTAGACACAGGCAGCAACTCCGCCCGGGATGCGCGCGCCCGGGAGGGGCCGCATCGCGGTCTTGATTCTGTGACGAATCCTAATGCCGCTTAAGCACTGATATGATGAAAGCCGGTATGTCCACTGGACATGCCGGCTTTCACACGCACGGTATGACACATTCGTTAGGAGGGGTAGCAGCCCTATGGGATCTCCCACATCGCCTCATACCCCTCGCACGCTGGTGATTATGCCCGCCTGGAACGAGGAAGAAGCACTGCCCGGCACCATCGCCGAGCTGCACGAGACGGTCCCCTACGTGGATTTGGTGGTGGTCAATGACGGCTCCACCGACAACACCTCCGCCGTGGCTCGTGAGGCGGGTGCCTTCGTGATTGACCTGCCCTACAACATGGGCGTGGGCGCCGCCATGCGCACCGGCTATAAGTACGCGCAGCGCACGGGCTACGACTACGCCATGCAGGTGGACTCGGACGGCCAGCACCACCCCGAGAGCATCCCCTCGCTGATTGATGCGGTGCAGGATTACGATATTGTGATTGGGTCCCGCTTCGGTGAGGGCTCTGATGACTACGAGGTGTCCGGCCCGCGCAAGTGGGCGATGAGCCTGCTGTCTTTCCTGTTCACCCGCTCGGCGGGTACCCCGTTCACGGACGTGACGAGCGGCTTTAAGATCGCTAACCGTCGCGGTATCGACTTTTACTGCCGTAACCTGCCCGCCGAATACCTGGGCGATACAATCGATATCACCGCCATGGCCATTAGCAATGGCCTGCGGGTGCGTCAGGTGCCGGTGCACATGCGTGAACGCCAGGGAGGTACGCCCTCCTCCGGTCCGCTGAAGTCTGCTGTCTATCTGGTTCGCTCGCTGTTTTCCTACGGCATTTCGGTGAGCCGCCGCCGGGAGGAGAAGTAGCCGTGAGCGCCAGTGTTTTCTTCTTGATTCTTGCCATCCTGGTCTGCACCTTCGTGGTGGTTCAGGTGCGTCATCAGCGCATGAAGGAACGGTACGCCGCTCTGTGGCTGATTATCGGTGCCATCATCATCGTGCTGGGCGCCTTCCCGAATCTCCTCAACGGTGTGGCGGACTTCGTGGGCGTGGCCCTGCCGGTGAATCTGCTGTTCCTCCTGTCGATTCTGTTGCTGATGGGTGTGAGTATTCACCTGACCCTGGAGCTGTCACGCCTGTCGGAGAAGACCCGCATCCTGGCCGAGGAAGTCGCCATCCTGAAGGCGCTTCAGGAGCAGCCGGAGGGTGCCTCCGGTGCGAGGAAGCGCGACCAGCAGGACTCTTAAAGCTTTACCGTCGAGACTTTTCACCCCTTTGTGAGTTGGAGTAATACCCCATGACCGTTGATATTTTGTTCCCGTACTACGGCGACGTTGCCATGATGAAGCAGGCCGTGCTGTCCGTGGTCGGTCAGACCAACCCGGACTGGCGCCTGATCGTGGTGGATGACGGCTACCCGGACGACTCGATTCCCGGCTGGTTCGAGTCCCTGAAGGACGAGCGCATCACCTACATGCGCAACGAAACCAACCTGGGCGCGAACGCAAACTATCGTAAGTGCCTGACCTTCGTGGAGAACGAACTGGTCACCGTCATGGGTGCCGACGACGTCATGCTCCCCAACTATGTGCAGTGGCTCGTGGATGCGGCGGCTAAGCACCCCGAGGCCTCCATCTTCCAGCCCGGCGTGGTCGTGATTGATGAGAATAACGGCCTGTCGAACACTCTGGTGGAGCAGACTAAGGCGTTCTACCGTCCCAAGGGCGAGGCTGTTCTGCAGGGTGAGGAGCTGGCTACCTCCCTGCTGCGCGGCGCGTGGTTCTACTTCCCGTCCCTGGGTTGGCGTAAGGACGCCATCGTGGGCACCGGCTTCCGTGAGGGCCTGAACGTCATCCAGGACATGGCGCTGATTCTGGACATCACGATGCGCGGCGGCTCCCTGTACTACGACCCGCAGGTCGCGTTCATGTACCGCCGTCACGGTGGTTCCGACTCGTCCTGGCGTGCCCTGGAGGGCACCCGCTTCGAGGAGGAGCGCCGCTACTACAACACCATGGTCGAAGAGATGAGCGCCCTGGGCTGGAAGAAGGCCGCCCGCGTGGCTCGTATTCGCTTCTCCTCGCGCGCTCACGCGCTGACCCTGCTGCCGAAGGCGGCCCTGGCGAAGAAGTGGCAGGGCGTGAAGAACCTTGCCGAGCACGTGGTGAAGTAAACCCTATACGTGTGCGATGCGTCGTACATCCTACGGTGGATGTGCGGCGCATCTGCGTATGGAATGATTGGTTGAGTGACAGCTAGGAGCGAGGAGGACGCGGTGAGCGAGCCGGTACAGAATCCTGATGCAAGCGAGGCACGGGAGCGGAACTCTCGAGAGACTCAGCCTCAAGAACCCGCGGATGCCCAGGACACTGCGGAAGCCCAGCCTTCGGGCACGGTCAACCGCTACCAGTCCCTGGCGCTGCTGGGATCGTCGGTGCTGGCGGCGGCGTCCACGCTGGTCGTGACCATGATTGCTCAGCGCGCCCTGACCGGGTCGGAGCTGACGGAGTTCCTGCTCTTCTGGTCGGCGCTTTTCACGGTGACGGGTGTTATTACCGGCCTCCAGCCGGAGATTACCCGCGCGGTGGGTACGGCGCGCACTTACGCTGCAGCTGATGGGGTAGCATCCGCCCACCCCGCATCCGACGGGACGCCCGCACCGCAGGGTGCCCGCGTGGTGACGGTTGCGGCCGCGCTCGGCGCTGTCGCCGGTGCGCTGGTTCTGGTGAGTTCTCCGCTGTGGGCGGGTCAGCAGATTCCACACTCGGCGGCGGTGGGCGTGACCGTCATGGCCGTGGGCGTGTTCCTCTACGCCCTGCAGGCGACCATCAGCGGTGTGGCCGCCGGTGAGGACCGCTGGTACCTTTTCGCGACGGTCGGTGGCCTGGAATCTGCCGGGCGCCTCCTCCTCATGCTTGCGGTGGCCCTGCTTATTCCTTCCCTGGCGGGTCTTGAAGTGGCAACGGTCATTCCGATGGGTCTGTGGCTCATCCTGGCGCTCGTGACGTTCTCGGGCCGCCGCCTGTGGGTTGCCCGCGCGGATGTGCCCGCGGGCCGTTTGACGGTCAATATCCTCTGGTCGTTCCTGTCCTCTGCCGCCGCGGCGGTGCTGATGATGGGCTTCCCGAACGTACTGAAGGCCAGCGGCGCCGCGGAGAGCGAACCGGTCGTGCTGGGCACCCTGATCCTGGCGATTTCCATTACCCGTTCGCCGATTATGATTCCCCTGCAGGCCTTCCAGGGCGTGGCGGTTTCTGCCTTCTTGAAGCAGCGTCACCGCCCCGTGGCGGCGTTCATTAAGCCCGCCGCCGCGGTGGTGGCGGTGGGTGCTGCGGGCGCGTTGGCGGCCTACCTGGTGGGTCCGCTGCTCTTCCGCCTGATTTACCCGCCTGCGGCAGGAACCGAGTCTGCGTACGAGGCGGCCGCCTCCGGCCTCTCCCTGGGTGCGCTGGTGTTCGCCTCCGCGCTGCTGGCGCTCATGACCCTCTCGGGCAATATGGCGCTTGCGGTGAACCAGCACCGCATTTACCTGGCTGGCTGGGTGGTTGCCGCGGTGGTAACCCTGGGCCTGGCGTTCCTGCTGCCCGCACCGCTGGTGCCGCGCGCCGTGGTGGCTTTGGCGGTCGGCCCGGTCTGCGGTTTCGTGGTGCACATGGTGGGTGTGTCCATGGCCTCCCGCGCGGAGGAAACTCGCGCCGAGTAGCTTTAAAACCTATGGAGGGGCACGTACGTCATGTACGTGCCCCTCCCGTTTTCGTTGCGGAGCGGATAGCCGGCTAGGGCACCAGCCACTTGCGGACCGGCGGAATCCACCGAAGCAGCCACACCAGAATCAGCGAGGAAGCCCACACCATCAGAGCGTAGGGCGCCTCCAGCCGGTAATCCACCAGCGGCCAGCCGTAGGCTGCGAGGCCCTGAATAATCAGCAGGTGAATCAGGTACACGCCGAAGGTCAGCGCCGACAGCTTACGCAGACCCGTCTGAGCCGCCTGGGGCAGACGATTCAGCGGCAGAGACTTGAAGAACACGAAGACCGCCGAGGCCCAGAAAATCGTCGGGATGGACAGATACGACATCGCCAGACTCTCAAGGCCGTGGTGGTTCAGGGTCAGGTAGGGGCCGTACAGGATGTGCGTCAGGGAACCGGCAACACCCAGCACGTAGATGAAGAGGCGCCACGGCAGGCTAAAGCTCGTATTCGCCAGCGCATAACCCAGGAAGCAGAAGCCCACGTACCCCACGATGGGGGCGGTGAACTCAGGCATAATGTGCGGGTTAATCTTATGCACCGTGGTGGTCGCGATGGGCATGAAAAGCCCCAACACGGCCATGAGCCACGCCAGGCGCACCTTCTTCTCGCCGGCACCACGCAGGGCGTAGGAGAAGATGGGGAGCACCAGGTACACGCCGATGAGCGCCTCCAAGTACCAGAGGGTCACACCCACGGTGCTCGGTGCCAACAGCACGGCCAGAATCTCCTCACCCTTTGGCAGGGGAGTATGGGTGAACCAGCTACGTGCGAAGAGGTAAATCTGCCCCCAAATCAGCAGGGGAACCAGGATTTTCGTGAAGCGCTTCTTGTAGAAGGTGCCGACGCTCTCCCGCTCGGTAAAGTTGAGGAGGGTGATGCCGGAGGCCATGAAAAAGAGGGGGACGGCGGCAACCGCAGTACCCGAGAGGATGTTCTCGAGAACCCAGCCCGGCGAATCGTAATCCACCCGGTAGTTGAACCGGTTGTGCAGGGCGACGACGCCGATGATGGCGAGGACGTTAATGCAGTCCAGGTACACCTTTCGCCCGGGCTTGGGGCGGTGCGCGGCGGACCCGCGAGCCGGTCGGCCGTCGGGCTGGGAATCCTCGGAGGGAGAGGACGCCACCTGCGCCGATGCAGGCAGAGAGGACATAGATTTGCTCCAATCTGGGTGAGTGTGATGAGAGAGAACCCCGGAGTCGGGGCGTGATGAAACCTAAATGTTGTAGACCCGCTTGACGTACGCGCCGTAGAGAACCCGGTACAGGGCCGTGCTGGTCTTCAGGAGCAGGCCGGCGGCACCGAAGACCGGGCGTTGGCGGAGGACGAGTAGCGCATCGCGCACCGAGAAACCGCGGCGGCACCCGGCGAGGGTCGCCGGAGCTTCCTCACCGCCCACGATGAGCGCCTGTTGGGCGTTATTCAGGTACGCAAGAACCCGGGCGACGGTCAGCGCCTCCTGACCTTCGGGCAGGTGGTACGTGCTCGTACGCTGCAGGGATTTTGCGAAGTAGTCGAGCAGGCGGCGGGTCTCGGCCAGGGGAGTGATGCGGCTCCAGGTCAGGCTTCCCGCGTTCACCGCGTAGGCGTAGAGCGGCTCGTCGATGACGGTCACGCTCTGCGCTCGCAGGTAGCAGTCCAGGATGACGCACTCATCCTCGGCGCGGCGAATATCCTCCGGGAAGTAGACACCCTCCAGCAGGGAACGGTCAATGAGCTTATCCCACGGGTAGGGGGACAGCTCGTCCTTGAGTAGAGCGAAGGCCGCCTGCTGCCCGGTCAGGGTGCCGGGGGCACCCTTCAGGCGCTGCGTGGTCGTGCCGTCGGTTGCCACCATGGTGTGAGCGCAATTGACCACCTGCGCGCCAGTTCGCGTCGCCGCAGCGTGCAGGCGTTCCAGGAACTCGGGACGGTATGTGTCGTCGGAGTCGAGGAACGCCACCCATGCGCCGCGCGCCGCATCCAGGCCCTGATTGCGCACCGCGGAGGGGCCCCTGTTATCGGGGTTGTTGAACACGCGCACGCGTTCGTCCGCGTTCCGCTGCAGGTAGTCCGCAATCAGCTGTGCCGAATCGTCCGGGGAGCCGTCAATCATGACCAGCAGCTCAAAGTCGGGGTCGGTCTGCGCCAGAACGGATTCAATCGCCGCGACCACGGTGGAGGCAGTGTTGTAGACCGGCATGATAATGCTCGTGCGAGGGGTGGAAGACATGTGCATAAAACCTTGGGGGAGTGTGGGGGACTTACATGCCGTAGGCACGTCGAACGTACACGCCGTACAGGGTGCGGTACAGGGCCGGAGAAAGCTTCAGCAGCAGGCTCGCCGCGCCCATCACGGGGCTCGAAAGCAGGGCCTGGCCGACCCATTCCCACCTAATCTGGCGGCGACATTCACGAATCACCGCGGCGGAGTCGGCGCTATCGCTCATGAGCGCCTGCTGGGCGTTGTTGAGGTAGGTGACGGCCGAGGAGGTGTTGAGGGCGCGGCGTCCCTCCTTCGTGGAGAGCAGCTCGGCACCGGCCTGGCGCATGTAGCGGGTGTGGCGAATACTTTCCTCCACCGGGGTGACGCGGCCCCAGGTCAGGCCTTCGGCACCCATGTAGTACACGTAGAGGCAATCCGGAATCACCTCGAGAGTCTTGGCCTGCATGAGGCACTGGAAGACGGCGAGGGCGTCCTCCGCGCGGTGAATATCGGTCGCGAAGCGCACCGACGAGAAGAGCGAGGCGCGGAAAATCTTATCGGGCGTGAAACCCGTGAAGCGGTCCTGCAGGTAGTTGATTGCAATATCGCAGCCCGTGTAGGTGCCGGGGGAGTTCTGCGGGCGGTCCAGGGTGGAGCCATCCGCCCGGTGGATAGTGTGACCGCAGGTTGCCACATCCGCGTCGGTACGCGCCGCCGCAGCGTGCAGGCGTTCCAGGAACTCGGGACGGTACGTGTCGTCGGAGTCGATGAAGGCAATCCACTCGCCGCGAGCCTCGTCTAGGCCCTGGTTACGTGCCGCGGAAACGCCGGCGTTCTGCTCGTTATCGAACAGGCGGATGCGGGGATCGGGGTTGCCCTCCAGGAACTCGCGAATTACCCGGGAGGAGTGATCCGGGGAGCCGTCAATCACCACCAGCAGCTCAAAGTCGGGGTCGGTCTGCGCCAGAACGGATTCAATCGCAACGACGACGCTATCAGCCGTGTTGTAGACCGGCATGATGATGCTGGTGCGCGGTGATGACATGGTACCCCTTTGGAGCATTGATGACGGAATTACATATAGATACATCATACGGGGGCTAGGAGCATCTGACCCCTATTCCAGCTTCACACTCTCTTCATACTCTGGGAACTTAGGTAACCCTATGGAAAATGCGCGGGGTGCCTCCTAGACTGGAAGGGCACATTGACAGACCGAGGGGTTGCCCACCCCGCACCACCCGCCAGGTGTACCACCGAAGGAGCCGCGCATGAGCCGACGCACCGACGCGCCCGCCCGATCACCACGACGAGCTGCCCTCGCCAGCTGGATAGGCTCCGCCCTCGAATACTACGACTTCGCCGTCTACGGCACCGCCGCCGCAATTGTGCTCAATCGCATCTTTTTCTCCGAGGACACCGCCGCCATCGGCATCCTCAAGTCCATGGTCGTTGTGGGTGTCGCCTACGTCGTGCGTCCCTTCGGCGCTATGATCGTCGGCCCTCTCGGTGACCGTTACGGCCGCCGATTCGTCCTGATGCTCACGCTCTTCCTGATGGGTAGCGCGACCTTTGCCATCGGTTGCCTACCGACCTATAGTCAGGCGGGTATTCTTGCACCCATCCTGCTGGTGGCCTGCCGTATGCTTCAGGGCCTCTCTGCCGCCGGCGAGCAGGCAAGCTCCATCTCCATCTCTCTGGAGCACGCCCACGAGCACCAGCGCGCCTTCACGACCAGCTGGACCCTGCAGGGCACCCAGTTCGGCTCGCTGCTGGCGACCGCCGTGTTCATCCCCTTCGCGGCCCTGCCGGATGAGCACCTGCTCACCTGGGGCTGGCGCGTGCCCTTCTGGCTCTCCGCCTTCGTGGTGGTGACCGCATGGCTGATTCGCCGCACTCTCTCCGAGCCGCCCGCCTACCTGCAGCGCGAAAAGCTCACCGAATCCCCGCTCATGCTGGTCTTCAAACACCACAAGCGCGCCGTGCTCACCATTGCCGTGTGCGCCATGGTCAACACCGTGAACATGGTCTTCACGACCTTCGCGCTTTCCTTCGCCACCAAGGGTTACGGCCTCGACCGAAGCACCATGCTGCTGGTGCCGGTCGCCTCCAACACCCTCGGCCTGATTGCGATTCCGCTCGCCGCAATGCTTGCCGACCGGATTGGTCGTAAGCCCGTGTTCATTACCGGCGCGGTTGCTTCGTCCCTGGTGATGTTCCCGTACCTCGGCGCGATTACCGAGGGTAACTGGGTGGGCATCTTCGCCTACGGCGTGCTCATGCACGGTGCGCTGTACTCCATGGCGAACGGCGTGTGGCCCTCCTTCTACGCGGAGATGTTCCCGACCCGCGTGCGCGTGACCGGCCTGGCGCTGGGCACCCAGATTGGCTTCGCAATTTCTGGAGGCGTCGCACCCGCCGTGGCGACCAGCCTCGCCGGTGCCGACCTGCATAACGCGGTGCTGCCCGCCGTGTTTACGGTCGCCATGTGCGTGCTTGTGGCGCTGGGTGCGCTGACGGCTCGTGAGGGGTACAAGAAGTCCCTTGCGGAACTGGATGCATAGCCCACAGAATATATTCCATATATAGAATAAATACAGGTGGGGCTGGATAGATACCTATCCAGCCCCACCCGTTTCTATGTTCTGGCGTTTCAGGCGTTAGTTACCCCCTGCTGTGCCGCAATCAGCGCCTCAAAATGCGCTGCCATGCGCTCAGCGTTCGGTTCCAGTCCGGTGAAGAGGCGGAACGCGTCCACCGCCTGGCCCACCGCCATGTAGCCACCCGTCAGCACCTCGCACCCGGCGGCACGCGCCGCGCGCACCAGCTGCGTCTCTTGCGGCAGGTAGATGACATCCGCGACCCACAGGCCTTCGCGCAACACCCCGGCAGCCTGCACCGACTCGCTCAGCGGCATGCCCGGATGCACGTGCATACCCACCGGGGTTGCGTTCACCAAACCCTGAGCTTGTAGTAGAGCTTCAATCAAGTGCTCATCGTCGCTCAGCACCTCGACCCGGGTCTGCGGGAAGAGCCCACCGAGCTGCTCCGCAAGCCCCTGCGCCTTCGCCGCGTCACGCTCGAAGAGACTCAGGCGGCGCACCCCCATGCGGCACAGGGCGTACGCCGTGGCACTACCGGCACCGCCGGCACCCAGCTGCACCACGTGCTCCAGGCGCGCCGGATTCTCAGCCACCTGCGGCAGGCCGCGCTTCAGCCCCGCAATGAATCCCGAATAGTCCGTGTTGTCCCCGTAGAACGTACCGTCCTCGCCAATCACCACGCAATTGACCGCGCCCAAGGCGCGTGCCGCATCCGAAAGCTCGTGCAGGTGCTCCATGACCGACTGCTTACACGGGTGCGTGATGTTGAACGCGTTAAAACCGAGCAGTGCCGCCGCATCCAGCAGCGCCGGGGCGGAGGCGCCGTCCAGGTTCAGGGCGTCCAGGTCGACGGGGCGGTACAGGTAACGCACCCCGTGCGCGTCCGCCTCTGCCTCGTGCATGGGAGGGGTGAGGGAGGAGGTGATGCCATCGCCGATGAGGCCCACCAGGAAAGATTCAGTACGCAAACTCATGGTTTCACTCTACGGGTCGGCGCCGGGGAGGGGAACCGGGGGCCGGACAATTTCACGGGTAACCCCGCCGAACAAATTCAACGGGTAACCCCGTCGAGCCGCCCCGTCGAGCCGTCGGGCGAGGGGGCAGAGGTGCGGAGCGAGTATTTTCCGATAAGATTTTGGGCCCGTCGAGCGAATATGGCGAATATATCTGACATCTTCACCGTAAGGGTATAAGCTGGATATAACCCATTTGGGTGGTGCCGTCCACGCGACCCGCGTGGAGTTGCACAGACACCGTCACAGTGAAGTGATACTACCTTCGGAGGATAGATTGTCAACGACTGACAAGGCTATGGCACGCTTCGCTGGCGCCGATGCATGGATCGAGCAGTATTTTCTGAACAGTCCTGACGATGAGCGTGAAGAATTCACCCCGGCAGAATTAGAGGATTTGGCTCGCACCCATCGTGCGCTAGCTGAAATCCGCGCCCTTAAGACGCCCGTCGTTGCCGCGCGCAATGATGGCTACAACACCACGCTGTACGTCGCCACGGACGACATGCCCCATATCGTAAGCTCCCTGACCGCCTACCTTTCGGCGCATTTCGGTGGATTTCTCGCGATTTTCCACCCCATCTTCCTTGCCGAACGCAACCCGGAGGGCGAACTTCTGAGCCTGCGCGGCACCGGTACCCGAGCTAACTTGGCCAGCGGCGACACCGCCGCCGTCGGAATGCCCTCCCTGCAACTTTCCGAAGGTGCGCCCGAGGGTTCCACGGTCACCATCGAATCCTGGATCGCGATTCGCCTGACCCGCTACCTGAGCGAAGACGACCTGCGCCTGCTGGAGCACGATGTGCGTCGCGTGCTCGCCGATGTGCGCGCCTGCTACACCGACCTGGAGGGCATGGTCACCACGGTCTTCGACATCTCCCAGGCCATGTACGAGCTGCGCGGCGCCACTCTCGGCCACGGCGAGGAATCCTACGCCGCCAACCCGCGCGGTGTGGAGCCCGCCTCCCGCGTGGAGGTTGCGCAGGACTTCCTGCGCTGGCTCACCCGCGGCAACTTCGTGTTCATGGGCGTTAAGGAGCGCGTGCTTGACGGTACCTCCGGCGCTATCGCCCTGGTGGACCGCCCCGGTTCGGCGCTCGGCATTCTGCGTTCGACCGAGGGCAAGAGCCGCATCCCGCTTTCCGGCGACACCCTGGACCGAGCTCTCTTCCCCCGCCCCGTGTACATCACGAAGGCTAACTCCCGTTCCACGGTGGCCCGCAACGACTACCTGGACTACATTGGTGTGCGCCGCTTCGATATGAGCGGCCGCGTCATCGGTGAGTACGTGATTCTGGGCCTGTTTACCCGGCAGGCCTACTCGCTACCCGCTATTGAGACTCCCCTGGTGCGTGAGCGAATCGCCATGGTGCGCCGCCGCCTGGGTTACCACCCCGGTTCCTACTCCGATAAGGCCCTGCTCGGGGCGCTGGAAGATTACCCGCGCCTGGAGCTGCTGCAGGCCTCGGTCAACGAGCTGACCGAGACGTTCAGCGGCATCATGGGCCTGGAGGAGCGCCGCAAGACCCGTCTCTTCCTGCGCGCGGATCGATTTAATCGGTTCATTACGGCCGTGGTGTACCTGCCCCGCGATCACTACAACACTGACGTGCGGTACCGCATCGAGCGGGTGTTCCGACAGGAATTTGATTTGAGTGCCATCGACTACGAGGTGTACCTGTCCTCCTCGTCGCTGGCCCGCCTATTCTTCCGTATTCGGCTCACCAACCCCAATGATGTGCCGATCACGGATCATCAAGCTCTCGAAAAGCAGATGCAGCAGGTCACTCGCTCCTGGGTGGAATCCACCGCAGCTGCCATTGAGGCATGGAAACCCGGTGCGGAAGGCCGCCGACTCGCGTCAGCCTGGGCCGACGCAAGCAGCGCAGCTTACCGAGCCGATTACACAGTAGAACAAGCAATCGAGGATATCGTGATTCTTGAATCTCTCTCGGGCAAGAAGCCCGCCGCAATCAAGGTTGAAGCCGGCGAAGCCAACACTACCCGACTGAAGACCTACCTGTCCGCACCTCACACTCTCACCGAGCTCCTGCCGGTGATGCAGAACATGGGCCTGGTCGTTGTGGATCAGAAGCCCTACGAGTTCAAGCCTGAGGACGGCGAAGAGTACGGCTACCTCTACGACTTCGGGGTCGAGTTCCCCGAGGGCGTGGACCCCAACGCCGTTGCATCCCTCTACGAGGACGCCCTGAACGCCTACCTGCTCGGTGAGCGCGAGTCCGATACTCTGGACCGCCTGATTCTCTCCGAGGGCCTCACCTGGCAGGATGTACGCCTGTTCCGTGCCCTGAACCACTACCTGATTCAGCTGGGCCTGGGCTACACCCCCTCGTTCATGTCGAACACCCTGCTCGCCAACCCCGGCATCACCAAGCACCTGGTGGAGTTCTTCAACGTCAGCTTCGACCCGAACAACGGCCTGAACGACGAGCAGCGCAACGCACGCCGCGAAGAGATTGAGGTGGCCCTGGTTGAGGAGCTGAACAAGATTCCCACCCTGGACGCCGACCGCTACCTGCGCTCCCTGAGCAAGGTTATTCGCGCCATCCTGCGCACTAACGCCTACCTGGGCCGCGAGGCATTCGCCATCAAGGTTGCACCGCAGCAGATTGATTTCGCACCCCTGCCCCGCCCCAAGTTCGAGATTTTCGTTTACTCCCCGCGCGTCGAGGGTGTCCACCTGCGCTTCGGCGATGTCGCACGAGGCGGCCTGCGCTGGTCCGACCGTCGCGACGACTTCCGCACCGAGGTGCTGGGCCTGGTCAAGGCTCAGATGGTGAAGAACGCCGTCATTATCCCCACCGGAGCGAAGGGTGGCTTCTACCCCAAGCAGCTGCCCGACCCCGCCGTGGACCGCGACGCCTGGATCACCGAGGGCCGTGAATCCTACAAGGTCTTCATCCGCTCCCTGCTTGACGTCACCGACAACCTTGCGGTGGGCACCGACGGCTCCGAGACCGTCGTGCGTCCTGAGGGCGTCATCGCACGCGACGAGAACGACTACTACCTGGTGGTCGCAGCGGACAAGGGTACCGCCGCATTCTCCGACACCGCGAACGCTATCAGCCTCGAGCGCGGCTTCTGGCTGGGCGACGCCTTCGCATCCGGCGGCTCCGTCGGTTACGACCACAAGGCAATGGGCATCACCGCACGCGGTGCCTGGGAGTCCGTCAAGCGTCACTTCGCCGAGCTCGGCCACGACGCTCAGACCGAAGAGTTCACCGCCGTCGGTATCGGCGACATGTCCGGTGACGTGTTCGGTAACGGTCTGCTCCGTTCCAAGGCAACCCGCCTGGTCGCAGCCTTCGACCACCGCGACATCTTCCTGGACCCGAACCCGGACGCAGCCGTCTCCTTCGAGGAGCGTCAGCGCCTGTACAACCTGCCCCGTTCCTCCTGGCAGGACTACAACCGCGAGCTGATTTCCGCCGGTGGTGGCGTGTACTCCCGCGGCCTGAAGTCCATCGAAATCACCCCCGAGGTGCGCGAGGTTCTGGACCTGGACGAGTCCGTCACCGAGCTCGCACCGACCGAGCTGATTTCCGCCATCCTCAAGGCACCGGTCGACCTGATTTACAACGGCGGTATCGGTACCTACGTGAAGGCCTCCACTGAGACCAACGCACAGGTAGGCGACAAGGCTAACGACGCCCTGCGCGTCAACGGCAAGGATCTGCGCGCCAAGATCGTGGGCGAGGGCGGTAACCTCGGCTTCACCCAGCTGGGCCGCATCGAGGCCGCACGTAACGGCGTCATCCTCAACACCGACGCAATCGACAACTCTGCGGGCGTGGAGACCAGTGACCGCGAGGTCAACATCAAGATTCTGGTGGACCGCCTCGTGGCTCGCGGTGAGCTCTCCAGCGAGGAGCGCGCCTCCTTCATCGAGTCCCTGCAGGACGAGGTTGGCGGCAAGGTCCTCGAGACCAACGTCAACCAGAACGTGCTGCTGCAGGGCGAGTTCCACGGTTCCTTCCTGGGCACCAACCTGTACAAGCGCCTCATGCACGACCTGGAGGAGCACGCCGGCCTGAACCGCGCCGTCGAGTTCCTGCCCACCGACGAGGAGCTGGACGAGCGCCTGGAGACCACCGGTGACCGCCTGACCCGCCCCGAGCTGGCTGTCCTGGCTGCGTACGTGAAGATTTACCTCACCCACGCCCTGGAGCAGACCGACTTCGCGGACGACCCCTACCTGGAGGGCGTGCTGCGCAGCTACTTCCCGGCAGCACTCGTCGAGCGCTTCGGTCAGCACCTGGACTCGCACCCGCTGCGTAAGGAAATCATCTGCACCCGCGTGGCCAACGAGCTGGTCAACATTGGTGGCATCACCTTCGCGTACCGCATCATGGAGGAGTTCAACGTCGGTATCGACTCCGTCGCCCGCGCCTTCATCGTGGCCCGCGAGCTCTTCGAGCTCGGCACCGCCGCTAAGCTGCACAGCGAGCTGTCCCCGAAGACCCCGCTGGACGCATGGTTCACCGTGCTGCGCGACAACCAGCGCGTTCTGGATCGTGCGGTCCGTTGGTTCATCACCGAGCGTGGCGTGGTTGCCGGCGCAACCATCTCCGAGCTGCTCGAGAACTTCGGTTCCGTCGTCGAGATGCGTCGCAACCTGCCCGAGTACCTCTCCGGCACCTCTCGCGCTCGCGTCCGTGCAAAGCGCGACGCGGGCGAGGCATGGGGTCTGCCCGAGGACCTCATCGTCATCTGGATTCGCGGCTTCGAGGGCTACGCCCTGCTGGACGTGATTCGTTCGGCCGCCGATCACGACTTCGAGGCAACCTCGCTGGCACCGGTCTACTTCGCCACCTACGACCGCTTCAAGGTGGACGAGCTGCTCGGCCTTATCACCGAGCTGCCCCGTAGCGACCGCTGGGAGATTCTGGCACGCCAGGCAATGCGCGGTGGCCTCTACGAGACCGCCGCAGAGCTGGCACTGTCCGTGGCTGAAGGCGCGAAGGGTGACTTCTCCACCGTGGACGGTGCACAGCAGGCTCTGGTCAGCTGGATTGAGGAGCATCCGACCCGCGTGGGTAACATCGACCGCATCCTCGACGAGATTGCTGAGGCAGCTCCGGATGCAACCGGTCACCCGCGACTGGCTGTGGTCTCCGTGGCCCTGCGCACCCTCGCTAGCGCATCCTAAACGCGAGGCGGTAGCCGCGCCGTACCGTCGCACAGCGGTGAATGCGGTACGGTAACCGTACATTGAGCATCCCGGCTTCCTCCTGCTGGAGGGGCCGGGATGCCTTGTATATGCACCTAACGGCATATAAATATGAGAGCAAAATGTGTTCCAAATCGCCTAAAATTCAAGTTAGGGTTGAATAAAAGTTCAACATTTTGCTTGACGCGTACAGTATATTGATGACGGCGGCATCGTTGCGTGCGCAAGCCCCGCGCTATATTAGGCGTAGGGGAGGGGCTCCACACGCGATGTCTTGGATGCTTGCCCAGCCGAATAACCCCCTCGGGTGGATGAGGCTGATCCGGCATGCATTGATGGTACGAATCCGATGGCCCACCCGGCCGCCGCGAGGGGTGCCATCTCTGTACGACATAATGCACGACACCATCACTCACTCAACGTTAATCTCCGGCCCGTTTGCGGGCCGGGCCCGCATACTCTCTATTTCGACTGAAAGTCTTCAACGTTGTCCACCAACCACGGTAGCGAGGAACAGCGCGCTAGCGCGTGGCGCCTCCTCATTAACTTTCTGCTATACGTTTCCCCGGTCGCGCTGCTGACCACTGTCTTCCCCATCGTCACGCCCACCATCAACAGGTACAACTTGGGTGGCGTGCCCCTGATTCAGGTGATTCTGGCTGCATCCATCACCGTGCCCTGGCTTAGCCAGGCCGCCTGCCTGCCGCTCTATCGAGCCATTCAGATGGAGCATAAGAAGATCGCGGATGCCCGCGAAACCCTGCGCATCCAGGCTGAGACGCTTGAGAATCAGCTCAAGCGTGCCGAGGCGAAGGCTATCCGCGAGCGTCTGAACGAACCCCAGTTCCAGGACATTACCGACCTGGCCGCGTTCAGCCGCAACTGGATCTACCTCTTCTTCGTGACCATGCCGCTGGTGTTGCTTTTCGCAATTCCGGTTGCCCTTGTACTGAAGTGGAACGCGACTGCCGTCGGTGCCTTCTTCGTACTCGGCGTGCTCAACATTGCCTTCGCGCAGCTGCTGGTCATCCCCAACCTCGCGAAGAACCGCGTTATCTGGTTCATCGCCTGGCTCGGCTACACCCTGGCCCTGTACTTCTTCCCCGTCATCTGGTTCCTGCCGCCGCTCGTTGGCTCGCTTATCCTGCTGATTGGCCTGGGTAAGAACTTTGTGCACCTCTTCCACTTTGCGCATATTCCGCTCAAGGACGTCGCAAAGGATGCTCTGCGTGGCTTCCTGACCGGCTCCATCATCTGGGCCGATAAGTACATGCTCTTCCTGGCCACCTCCGGTGAAATTAACGTCGTTGCCATTTACATGAGCCTGATTCCCGCCGTGATCGCCTACAATTACTTCTTCGTGGTGGAGGCCGATCGCGTCAACGACGCAATTCAGTACCTGTGGACCGTGTTCGAGCGCCTGCCTTACAACCGCGTTCGGGAAGAGGCTCATAAGGCCACCCGTGCCTCCGACCGTTCGATTCGCAACTCGCTACTCGTCTACATCGGTAGCGGCATCATTACCGGCATCCTGATGTTCATCTTCATGCCGGATTCCTTCCCGCTGGCGCTGATGGGTCTGGTCGTCGCGTTCCTCTTCGTGGCCGTCGCCCTGCTCATCTACCAGATTGAGTACATGACCATGTTCAAGACCGTGCAGGTGCTCTCCGCGGCGCACCTCATTCTGCTCATGATCTGCTTCGCAATCCTGCCGAACGAGACCGGATACCTGCCCATCATCGTGGGCGAGGCAGTCCTTGCGTACGCCTGCTACCGGGTGTACCGTCAGGCTTGGCAATCACCCGAATACTCTCTCTTCTGGCGCCGCGCACTCGCCTGGTAACGCCTGCCCGCACGCCGGGTCCGCAGACATCGTTCTGCGGGCCCGGCCAAGAACACACCACGTAGCACGGCCCGTGAAAGACACAACCAATGACTGAACAGATGTACCGAAACCACTATGCTCCCCTGCAGCTTCCGGAGCCCGGAGAGCACTACACCGATCCCGAGTACCCGGATGTCGATGTCGCCATCATCATGGAGTCCACCTACCCCTACCTCAAGGGTGGCGTCTCCGCGGTGGTGCACGATATCGTCTCTGAGAACCCCGACCTCTCCTTCGGCATTATCCACATCGCGTGGGATAAGAACTCGCCGCACGAGGATCTCTACGGCATGCCCAAAAACGTTAAGTGGGTCAAGGTGATTTACCTGAGCCTCGACGTCAACCGTGCCGCCTTCGCCGCCGAGTGCGATCCCGATAGCCTGCACATGAAGATGCCGCAGCGTCGAGAGCTGGCTGATCGACTCATCCAGGGTTTCAATGCGCTCATTGCCGGCGACGTCAACCCCCTCTGGAAGCTTTACGACGAGGGCATCAACCCCGCTACCCGCACCTACAACCTCTTTGGGCTCTTCGGTACCCGCGAGTTCATGCAGGTTATCGCCAACCTCGGGTTCTTCAGCGAGGTTCCCTTCGGTGAGCTCTTCTGGAAGGTGCGCGACTTCGTTTCCATCCTCTTTGCGCTGCTGCACGAGCGGATGCCCCACGCCCGCGTGTACCACGCCCACACCACCGGCTACGCGGCTCTCATTGCCGCCGCTGCCGCCCGTGACCACGGCACCAGCTTCCTGCTGACCGAGCACAACCTGTACATTCGCGACACCATCAACACCAAGCTCGAGCGCAACATGGCGAAGCCGATTACCACCGACTACGCCTTCCTCGCCGAGGAGCGCGAGCACCCCGGCCTGGGCCCCGTCACCCTTGACGAGCGAGCCTGGTCCGTCTGGTTCCTGGAGATGGGTCGCTTCTGCTACCCGAGCGCCGACATGGCCACCTACCTGTACCCCAAGGCACTGGAGGAGGCGCGCGGCATTGGTGCGCCCATCGACCAGATGAACGAGGGCGAGAAGGACCGCGCCATCATCCTGCCCAACGGCATGCTCATCGAGTCCGTTGCCGAGGCCTACTACGCCCGCCAGGCGGCCCGTGCGCGCATCCTCGCTGAGGGACGCGGTCACGTGTGGCGCTTCGTGTTTATCGCCCGTGTGGTGCCCATTAAGGGCCTGACCGACCTGATTCGCTCCCTCGCGGTGCTACGCGACCAGGGCCTCGTGAACTTCCACCTGGATGTGCTCGGCCCCAAGGATCATCTGCCCGAGTACTACGAGCTGTGCCTGCGCACCATTGACGAGCTCAACATGGGCGAGTACATCACCTTCCACGGAACCGTGAATGTGCGTGCGATGCTCGACCGCTTCGACCTGCTACTCATGCCCAGCTACAATGAGGGTCAGCCGATTGTGGCGCTCGAGGCGATGGCTGCGTCCATCCCGCTGGTCAGCACCGACGTGGGCGGTATGTCCCAGCTCATCGACGATGTGCTGGTCGCCCCCGACGGTCACGAAATCGGTAACTGCGGTATCTTGACCATCCCCGGCGATATTCACGGCTTCGCGGCGGCGCTGCGCACCCTCATGGAGGAGCCCAGCATCTACGAACGCTACTGCGTGAACGCCTACGACCGCATCGTGAGCTTCTTCCAGCTGCGCCTGGTGATGGACCGTTACAACACGATCTACCGCGAGCTGGGTAAGATGCCTCCGCGCGATCCCGAGTTCTCCCCGGAGTACGATGGCGACAAGTAAGTTCGAACGACTCGGTGGCCCGGGAAAGTTCGGCGCCTGGGTTCGCTACGGCGGAAAACCCATCACCCAGCAGCAGCTCGACTTTGCGGTCAAGAATTACTCCGTGGCGATTCTGCAGCCCTGGGAGCTGGAGGCTGCCCGCTACCTCAAGAAGCACGCCCCGCAGATGGTGGTCCTGGCCTACAAGTGCCTGTCCTCCACCCGCTCCTACGAGCCGGGTCCCATCTACTCCTCGGGTCTGTCTTTCGCGCAGGCCGTCTCGCTGGCGAATTCCGGTAAGGATTTCTTTGCTCATCGCCTCAACGGCGACCGCATCGAGTGGAAGGGCTATTCCAAGCACTATCAGATGCAGGTGTGGAACCCCGGCTACCGCTGGTACTGGGTGGATTCGGTGGTACGCGAGATGCGCGACTCACCCTTCGACGGCGTTATGGGCGATAACGACGTGGAGAACGACTACTACGGCCTGAATCTGCCCATTCAGGGCGTGCCGTCCATGACCACGATTCGTGAGGGCCTGGACCGCCTGGTGGCTTCTGCCGGCGCCGAACTAAATGGCATCGGCAAGATTCTGGTGCCCAATATTGCCGAGTCGCGCCTGCGCTGGGGCAAGTGGGAACGCCACAGTGCCTACGGCGGCGGTTTCGAGGAGGTGTGGCTCGGCTGGGGCCCGAACGATTACCTGGCTTCGCCCTACGCCGTGATGCAGGGCCGCGATATTGCGCGCGGTTCCGGTGGCGACGTGTCGCTCGGGGTATACCTCACCGGCCTGAAGCGCGGTGCCTCCACGCAGAAGAAGGTGACGATTCTGCGCACCCCCCTGAGCGACCGGAAGTCGCCCCTGACCGGCACGGACGAGAACTTCCTCTACGGCCTGGCCGGCTTCTGGGTCTTTGGTGGGGGAACCTTCACCGGCATTAGCGCGACCCACCATGACGCCTACGACGAGATTCCGCACGCCCCCGAGCTCACCTTTGATCTGGGGGATGCCGCGGGCGGCATCGTGGTTCAGGGAACGGTTCAGACCCGCACCTTTACGCGCGGCTGGGCGGCGCTGAATACCGGCGATAGGGAGGCGACCGTGACGGTCCCCGCCGGAATGATTGACGCGAAGGGCGTTTCGGTGCCCGCCACGGTTAAGCTGGCTGGCCACCGCGGTCTGGTGCTGCGCCGCCGCTAGAGGGCACTTCGAAGCTCACCTAAAATATTCATCTAAAACAAAACCCACCGGTGTATATAGCTAAAAAGCTATATACCCGGCGGGTTTCGTTATGTGCGTGTTAGATGAGCCTGGGTACCCTACTTAGCGGGGTAGGAGGGGACGTCGTAGCCGCCCATACGCTCCAGAACACGAATCACCTGGCAGGAGTAACCGAACTCGTTGTCGTACCAGACGTAGACAATTGCGGAGTCATCGGTCACTACGGTAGCCAGCGAGTCCACCACGCCTGCGGTGCGGGAACCCACGAAGTCGGTGGAAACCGCCTCGGGGGAGTCCGAGTAACCCACCTGGCGGCGCAGCGGGCCGTCAATGGACTCGCGGCGGAACAGCTCGTTCAGCTCCTCAGCGGAGCCGGCGGGCTTGGATAGCTTCACGTTCAGGATTGCCATGGAGACGTCCGGGGTGGGAACGCGGATAGCGAAGCTTTTATCCGGGAGGGCGACTTCTTCGAGGGGCTCGGGGTAGATGCACCTCTATATGCACTTTCATAAAGCCAATGAGTTCTTGGGGACTACCCAATTACCCACCTTTATTTGCAATGATAGAATTAAAAATCCACAGGTCGAACAGTATCTCGCTGACTATACTGCCCACCTCAACGAAGTCTTCGGTCGGACGTAAGGGTTTAAGCCTGCATGCCTTCATAAGCATGCCTAAGCAGACGGCATCACGTGAAAGCTGACCGGATAGAATCGGATGCAGATTTCTCTATCGCCTCATGTCATCACCAGGAAGGTAGTTAAGATTATGGTTGCTGAAAACAATGAACGTTATCTGCGTGGGAAAGAGGTACTTGCCCGGGTAGAGCAGAACCCTCAAGGATCTATTCTTGATAGCTTAGCTTCTTTTTCGCCTGACTTAGAACGGTTTGTCGTGGAGTTTGGGTATGCGGATGTTTTTGACCGGGAAGGTTTATCCGATCAGTCTCGCCAGCTCATCACTATATCTGCTCTGGCCGCACTTGGGAATGCAGCTCCGCAGCTGGAATTCCACATTAATGGTGCCCTCAATGTGGGCTGTTCTCCTGAACAGATTATCGAGACTTTTATCCATGTGACTATATACGCTGGTTTCCCCGCTGCATTAAATGCTGTCTCTGTTGCCCGTAAGGTTTTCACCGAACGCGGTATTGACGTGAACTTAGATACGCATAGCACCGAGCCCGCCAAGCGTTTCGAGGTAGGTTCTTCGTATCTTGAGCGTGTAGATGGAGCTAGTGCCGAGGCTGTGGTTGAATTGCTTCAAGATATTGCACCAGATTTAGGTCGCTACATTGTCGAGTACTCATTTGGTGATGTTTATTCTCGACCCGGGCTGAGCCTGTGGGAACGCGAACTGGTCTCTGTGGCTGTGTGCAGCGCTTTAGGAACGTGCGTGCCTCAGCTGCATGTTCATATCAACGGCTTCATGAATGTAGGCGGCACTCAAGACGAACTTGTGGAACTGATGATTCAGATAGCGGTCTATGCAGGATTCCCCGCCGCCCTAAATGCTATCGCCAGTTTGCGGAAAGTATTAACGGAGAATAATGCATAATGACGATGCGCGCGAAGTGGTGAAACCAGGGGTTTAAAGGTGGCTCTGTTCGCAGGGCGGCGCATAAGAATATACGAGTGGCTCCCTGACATATTTTCAGGGAGCCACCCGTATATTTTTATCAAGTTATATAGCTATTCGGCTATATATACTACTCAAACCTTATTTTGTGGGATAGGAGGGGACGTCGTAGCCGCCCATACGCTCCAAAACGCGAATCACCTGGCAGGAGTAACCGAACTCGTTGTCGTACCAGACGTAGACAATCGCGGAGTCATCGGTCACCACGGTAGCCAGCGAGTCCACCACGCCTGCGGTGCGGGAGCCCACGAAGTCGGTGGAAACCGCCTCGGGGGAATCCGAGTAGCCCACCTGGCGGCGCAGCGGGCCGTCAATGGACTCGCGGCGGAACAGCTCGTTCAGCTCCTCAGCGGAGCCGGCGGGCTTGGATAGCTTCACGTTCAGGATTGCCATGGAGACGTCCGGGGTGGGAACGCGAATAGCGTTACCGGTCAGCTTACCCTCCAGCTGCGGCAGAGCCTTAGAAACAGCCTTCGCCGCACCGGTCTCGGTGATGACCATGTTCAGCACTGCGGAGCGGCCGCGGCGGTCACCCTTGTGGAAGTTGTCAATCAGGTTCTGATCGTTGGTGAACGCGTGAACGGTCTCAACGTGGCCGCGCTCAACACCGTATGCGTCATCCAGAACCTTCAGCGCCGGAGTAATCGCGTTGGTGGTGCAGGAAGCTGCGGAGAGAATCTTGTCCTCATCGGTGATGACGTTGTCGTTCACGCCGAACACGATGTTCTTCATGTCGCCCTTACCGGGAGCGGTCAGCAGAACACGAGAAATACCGGGGCGGTTCAGGTGCTGCTCAAGGCCCGGAACGTCGCGCCAGCGGCCGGTGTTGTCCACCAGCAGAGCGTCCTTAATGCCGTACTCGGTGTAGTCAACGGTGGTCGGGTCAGAGGAGTAAATGAAGCGAACCGGAACACCGTTAGCGATGATGGTGCTGTTCTCCTCATCCACCTCAATAACGCCCTTGAAGGGGCCGTGAACCGAGTCGCGCTCCAGCAGGGAGGCACGCTTGACCAGGTCCTTATCACCGTTCTTACGCACCACCACGGCGCGCAGGTTCAGGCCGGAACCCAGCGGCGAGGAGGAACGCTCCAGCAGGATGCGGGCCAGCAGGCGGCCAATACGACCGAAGCCGTACAGCACAACGTCCTGCTCCTTCGGCTGGTCACCCTGGTGGTTCACGGAGGAACCCAGCTGCTCGGGCAGCCACATGGACAGCTCGGGGGAGCCAGCCTCACGGTGTGCCTTGTGCAGGGCGGCAATGTTAATCGAGCAAGCGCCCAGGTTCAGCTCAGTCAGAGCACGAACCAGCTCGAGGGAGTGCGCGGGGTTCAGGGGCGCACCATCAATGTGGGATACGAAATCGTGCAGCTTCAGCAGCTCAATGACGGACTTGTTGACCAGGCTGCGGCCGTGAATGCTCAGCACCACGCCGTTCTCGCGGTGCAGCTTACCGATGAGGGGGATCAGCTCCTCTGCGGTAGCCTCACGGTTAACCCAGGTAGCGGTTGCAGTCGTCACGTATGACCTTCTTCCTAACTTCGTTGTCGGAGGGTAGGCGCGACGATGCTGTCGCGTCAATACCGGGCCGGGCGTAAGACCCGGCGTCGGTTTAAGTCTAACCCGTACAAACCCTTCCAGAGCCTCAAAATCAGCGATATTGAGGCTAAAAGTCAGAAGAGACCGAAGGCAGTTTGTGAACCCACACGGCAAGCCAACAGAACCCGTCAGAAGGGAAAGCAAAACCACTTTAAATCCCCACAAAAACGCACTCTCCCGAACGGGCTGGCCGAGTAGAATTGAAACCATGTTGACTGTAATCGGTGAAGCACTCGTAGACGTCGTCCACCAGCACGACGGAGAAACCCACGCCTACCCCGGCGGGTCCCCCATGAACGTCGCCGTTGGCGCATGCCGCCTCGGCCACCCCACCAACTTTGTCGGCCACTACGGCCCGGACGCCTACGGTGAAAGCATCAACGCGCACCTGAACGCCTCCTCGGTGCAGCTACCCTTCGAACCCACCGCGGAGCGAACCTCTATCGCCCAGGCCACCATTGGCGCCGACGGTGCGGCGGAATACGAATTCGATATCGAGTGGGCCCTGGACGCTATCGCCGAGGAGCTGGTTGAACTGGCCCGCACCTCTGACGCGGTGCACACCGGTTCTATCGCCGCCATGCTTGAGCCCGGCGCACACGTTGTCGTGGCCGCCTTCGAGGCCGCCCGCGACAGCGCTCTGCTCAGCTACGATCCCAACTGCCGCCCCACCCTCATCCACGACGTGGAGCAGGCGCGACAGTGGGCCGAAAAGTTCGTCTCCCTCTCCAGCGTGGTCAAGGCCTCCGACGAGGACCTGCAGTGGCTCTACCCCGACCGCTCCCTCGACGACAGCGCACGCGCGTGGCTTGACCTCGGCGCTGAGCTGATGGTTATCACCGCGGCGAGGACGGCCCCATCGCCTTCACCAAGAAGTACCCCGAGGGTATTTCCCAGCCCGCCTACCGCGTTGATGTTGCGGACACCGTCGGTGCCGGCGACTCCCTCATGGCTGCTCTTATTGCGGGCCTGCTGGACCGCGGTATTGCCGGCCCCGAGGCTCGCGCCAAGGTTGCCGCACTGGCCGCCGAAGACATCGCCGACCTGATGCACTTCTCCGCCACCGCGGCGGGCATCACCGTCTCCCGCGCGGGCGCTAACCCGCCCACCCGCGAGGAACTCGTCGCCGTTCTGAACGGCTAATAAATGGCGCGCGGCCGGCGGATAGCTCACCCTATCCGCCGGCATCGTCATATACACGGCCCCCTACCCCGTGGCAATACAACCACCGCGAGAAATCACGAGGAGAATCATGAGCTCCATTGGCTCCGCGCCCCTGCCCCGCGAACCCTACGCGGGTCTGCCCGAACTGCCCGAATTCACCCTAACCTCGACCGACGTGCAGGACGGCGGCACCGCCCCCGAATGGATGCGCTCCGCCCTCTTCGGCGTGGCAGGCGGTCAGGATCGCTCCCCGCAGCTGTCCTGGAGTGGATTCCCCGAAGGCACCAAGTCCTTCGTGCTCACCTGCTTTGACCCGGATGCGCCGACCCCCTCGGGCTTCTGGCACTGGACCCTCTCCAATATTCCCGCCGAGGTGGCCAGCATCGACGCCGGCGCGGATGCACCCGCCGGCGCCCTGACGCACCGCAACGACGCCGGCATGGCGGGCTTCCTGGGGGCCGCACCTCCGGCTGGCCACGGCCCGCACCGCTACATCTTCTGCGTCACCGCAGTAGACGTGGAGAAGCTCGACATTGACGAGAATGCCACCCCCGCCGTCGTGAACTTTAACCTGCTCGGTCACGGCCTGGGCCGCGCGTTCCTGACCGTCACCTACGCGGAACCGGCAGCCTAAACAGCACCACGACAATTGGCGCTACTCTCCGCCAGTAACGCCTTGACCAGCACCGATACACCCCACCACTGAAGGCAAACACTGCATGATTAAACTCATCGCCAGCGACCTGGACGGCACCCTCATCGGGCACGACTTCCGCTTCCGTCCGCGCACCCTGCGCGCCCTCGAGGCCGCGCGTGCCGCAGGAGTCGACATCGTCTTCGTCACCGGCCGACCAAGCCGCTGGCTCACGCCCCTGCGCGAGCAGACCGACTTCGATTCCTACGCTATCTGCTCCAATGGTGCCGTGGTCTTCCACCTGGGCGCGAACGAGGTGGAAGAAGTCAACGGTGCTGACCCCGCGGTGATTGCCCGCGCCCACGAACTGCTGGAACCCATGTTCCCCGACGCCACCTACACCCTCGAAACCGTGGATACCGTCTACATTCAGGGCCCGCACGAGGGCGGTGAGGTGCTTGAGGGTGCCCGCGTGGTGGAGGCGAAAATCGCCGAGGCGCTCGAACGCATCGGTTCAACCCCGGTCATTAAGTACCTGATTCGTGTGCCCGGCATGGACCCGGATATTCTGCAGGCCCGTGTGCACCAGGCCGTGGGATCGCTCGTGGCCGTCACGCGCGGCGTGGTGGGCGAACCCTTGGTCGAGATGGGCTCCAAGGACGTCAACAAGGGCCGGATTCTGGAGAAGTTCGCGGCCCGCCACGGCATTGAGGCGTACGAGGTCATGGCCTTCGGCGACATGCCGAACGACGCCGAGATGCTCTGCTGGGCGGGTGAAGGTTTTGCGATGGCGTCGGGTCAGCCAGCGCTCATCGAGAAGGTGGGGCGCACCTGCCCCCCCTTCCACGAGGACGGCGTAGCCCAGACCATCGAGGCGATGCTTGCCGAACGGTCCTAGCCGCCTAGCACTAGCTATCCAGCACGAGCCATCCAGTGCTAGCGGCTAGGCGAACCTGTGCATACATAACGTAGACATAACTCAGACATAAACTTCTATGTCTACACATAAAAAATTTGAGTCTAGACATAAAAATTTATGTCTAGACTCAAATTTTTGTGTCTGATTTACATCTGATGTGTGTCTGAACAAAATAGCAGTTGCGTGTAACGCCAAGAAGATATGGAAGCGGCCCGGATGGAAACCAATCCATCCGGGCCGCTTTTCTACAGCTTACGCCTCAGGAGTAGCACTCCCAACGGGCGGTCAGGCGCCTAGTGCACCTCAGTGCTCTTCTCAGCATCGAAGGGCTCCAGCGGGTCGCCAGCGGCCTTCGTGTACTTCGCGATGAAGGTCATCAGGTGGAAGATAATCAGGGTTGCCGCGGTACCCAGAGCAATACCGGCGAAAGACAGCTCACCGAAGGTCCAGGTGTAGTCCGCGATACCCACAATCAGCGCCACAGCGGCGGTGGTCAGGTTGATCTGGTTCGAGAAGTTCACGCGGTTCTCGCTCCAAATACGGGCGCCGAGCATACCAATCATGCCGTACAGCACGGTGGCGGCACCGCCCAGCACACCCGCCGGAACGGTCGCAATGGCCGCGCCGAAGCCCGGGAAGAGCGACAGGATGATCGCGAAGATTGCCGCCACCCAGTACGCCGCGGTGGAGTACACCTTGGTCGCAGCCATCACGCCGATGTTCTCGGCGTAGGTGGTGGTACCCGAACCGCCGCCCATACCGGCGATGGTGGTTGCCAGGCCGTCGGCCATGAGGGCGCGACCCGAGTAGTCGTCCAGGTTTTCGCCGCTCATCTGAGCCACCGATTTCACGTGGCCGATGTTCTCCGCCACGAGCACCAGAATCACAGGGATGAACAGGCCGGCGAGCTCCCAGTGGAACTCGGGAGTCTGGAAGTGCGGCAGACCGATGATGCCCTGAGTCTCAACAGCCTTGTCAATCTTGGAGAAGTCCACCTCGCCGCGAATCACGGCGGTGATGTAGCCAACGCCCACACCCAGCAGGATGGACAGGCGACCAATGATGCCCTTGAAAAGCACAGAAATCAGGATGATGGAGCACAGGGTCACCAGCGCGGTCACCGGTGCCACCATGAAGTTGTCCTTAGCGCTCTTCGCCAGGTTGAAGCCAATCAGCGCCACAATCGAACCGGTCACGACCGGGGGCATGAGCTTGGTGAGCCAGCCGGTGCCGGCGAACTGAACGATCAGGCCGACCAGGAACAGCGCCACACCCGCCATGACGATGCCGCCGAGGGCGCCCGCCGGGCCGTGCGAGTTCATGGCAGCCGCCAGGGGAGCGATGAACGCGAAGGAGGAACCCAGGTAGGAGGGGACGCGACCGCGGGTAATCAGCAGGAAGAGGACGGTGCCGATACCCGAGAAGAACAGGGTGGTTGCCGGCGGGAAGCCGGTGATAATCGGCACGAGGAAGGTTGCGCCGAACATGGCGACCACGTGCTGCGCACCAATACCGATGGTAATCGGCCAGGCGAGGCGCTCGTTCGGGGCGACGAAGGAACCGGGCTTAATGCTGCGGCCGTCGCCGTGAATCGACCAGTCGAAGCCGAAAAGCTTAGAGATGCTCAAAGGGAGCTCCTGAAGTGAATGTGGTGTATAAAATTCCACATTATTCTACGCGCCTATGGGCGTAGGTCACAGCTAAATGCCTATAAATATGAGCAGGGATACCCCTAAACCGCTTATATTCCCAATCCACTATCTGATTGACGGGTGCGGGGTACATAAAAATACCGTCGCCCTCTATATGCAAGATATTGCATATAGAGGGCGACGGTATTGATGAAGACAGCGTCGCTAACGCTTAGAGAGCTTCCTGAAGAGCCTCGAGGTGATCGTACTTCGACAGCTCGTAGCGCAGGTGGCCCTCGGTCGGGGACTGCACCGGCAGGAAGGAAGCCTCACGCAGACGGCGAGCGGTCGGGGACTCGGCCACGTAACCGGCGCCTCCAACAACCTGCAGCTCAAAGTGAGTAGCAATAGTCGCGAAGTGCGAAACACCCAGACGCAGGCTCAGCAGGTCACGGCGCTCGGCGCGCTTCGGCTCAGAGGCCAGGCGAACCAGTTCCTCACGCAGGCTCTGGTACTCCTCCAGAATCAGCGGGAACTCGGGGCGGAAGATGCCCTTCGACACGTCCAGGTGCTTAGCAGCCTCCTGCAGGGCGCCAGCGGCAAGACCCAGGCAGAACGAGGACTGAACCAGCAGGAACGGTGCGGTCACATCGCGCAGGAACGCCTCAAAGTTGTCGCTGAGAATGTCCTCGCTCGGAACGAAAACGTCCTCGAACTTCAGGGTGCCGGACTCGGTACCGTTCAACGCCAGCAGGTTGCGGTGGTAGTAAATCTCCAGGCCCGGCACATCCTGGCGAATCGTCACGATGTAGCGGTCCGGGTGACCCTCGGGAGCGTTCTCCAAGGCCACCGGCAGAACAATCACGCCGTTCGGGTACAGGTTCGATGCCCAGGAGATAGAACCGTTGAGCTTCAGGCCGCCCTCAACGAGGGTGCCCTTCACCTTGATCGGTGCCAGGCCCGAAGCTTCCTTGTACGCTGCCGCCATGGCGGTGGTGCCGCTGACGGTCGCATTGGCCAGGCCCTCGGGCAGCTCGCGACCCGTCGCGTCGAAGAACGCGATGGTGGAGCGGTGAGCCCACAGGGAGAACGCCGTGGAGGCGTCCTCGGTGGCAAGGTCGAAAGCTACCGAAACCTGGGGAACTAGGGAGCCGCCGTCGCGGCCCAGGGTAATCAGGCCGTCCTTAGCAATCTCGCGGAGGGTCTCAAAGGGAGAACGCTCGCCGCGGTCAACGGCCTCCGCGTGGGTTCGGGCGAGGGCGAGCACCTGCTCGCGCTGGGGGTAGTCGTAGAGGGGTTCGAGGGTGAAGTCGGACATGGGAATTCTCCTAAGCGGGGAGCAACGCGTCTATGCGTGCAGCTTGAACAGTCGGTCGATGGGGGTGCTGACGGCCTTGCGGGCGCGGACGACAGCCTCTTCGTCGGGTGCATCGTAGAAGCACAGGCACTTGGCGGTGTCTTCACGAACGTAGGTGCGCAGGAAGGAAACCTCGGGCACCTCGGCGTACTTGGGGGCGTTGGCCTTCTTGCGGGTCAGGTACTGTTCCATGGTGATCTCTGCGGGGATGTCCCACTCAACCAGGTAGTCGGCGTCCTTCTTGAGCTTCTTGATGTCATCGAGCTCTGCGCCGACGAGGCGGACGGCGTCGGGGCCTTCGACGGAGGCGCGCTCACCGATAGCTGCGGCGAGGTCGGGGCCGAATGCGGTGTTCTCCGCTTCGATGATGACGAAGACAATCTTGTGGTCTGCGGAGACCTGGGTTTCGATGAGCTCGGCGCCGTTGGTCAGGGACGAGTTGACGGTCTCGATGAGTGCGGTTGCCTCTTCCTTGGACGGGTTAGCGGGGGTCAGTTCTACCAGGTACAGTGCCATGATGTTCTCCTTGGGAGGTTGCGTTGGGGTGGCCGGCCGCGTGTTTGTCCGGCCGTTCTGAAATCACCTTAGACCTGTGGTTGAAGACTGTCTAATAGATTTCTGTTCGTGGCTTAATGCGTCCTTTTTGACCCTGTATTTCGTCATGTGCGTTCACGAGGAGACATAAATCGTCACAGTTCCGCACATTGGAACCTGCAAACGGCCGCAGAGTTTTCGCGCGGATTATCGAATCCGATAGCGCGTCTATCCGCGCCGTCCTGCTCGTGCCGCAAAGTCGTCGAGGGCGCGGTTGAGGGTGGGCACAGTCCATACTTTTTGCCCCTGAATTTTGACGCGTTCTTCACGCAGAATCTGCAGCTCCACCATGCGGTTGAGGAGGCGATACACACTAGCTCGGGACCCCTGCGTGTGCTCCTCCACCATGTGCGCGGTGAAGGCGGGCTCAGTGCAGCACAGGTCAGTGAGGGAACGCAGGAGAGGGGTTTTACGCTGGGCAGTGGCTAGTATTTGCTGTTGTAGATTCTCAATGTCTTGAGCCAGCCACTCTACATTGATGAGGGCTTGATTGATGGCTCTATTGAAGAGCTTAATAATGGGTTCAGCGTCACCCGCACGGTAGTCGGTGAGTGCCTGAATGTACCCTTCGGTATCGTGTAACAGGCCTGAAGAGATGGGAAGAGTGACGTGCCGAGTAACCCCTCTAGCTCGGAGGAGCGAGGAGATGAGGGCGCGTCCGGTGCGGCCGTTGCCGTCGGTGAAGGGGTGAATCGTTTCAAATTGGGCGTGCGCAATCGCCGCCTGCGCGAGGGGGTCAATATCGCGGCGGTTCATGAAGGCTACAAGGTCTTCGAGGGCGGCGGGAACTCTCTCGTGATGTGGTGCCACATAGTCGGCGGTCACGGGTGAATCACCCTTAATCCACACCCATTCGGTGCGAAGCATACCGGAGTCCTGTTGCAGGCCGCGGGTCAGCTCGCGGTGCATGGATAGGATACTGTCGACACTGATATTTTCTGCCGTGTCCATGGCGGCGCGCATGGCATATACATTGCGTGCTACCAGTTCAGCGTTGATTCCTACTTTTGATCCGCGCGCGCCCAGGACGGCTAGTGAAAGTTTGCGGGCGCTAACGGTGAGGTTTTCAATTTGCGAGCTGGAAGCAGATTCGCCGCGCAGAAGAACCGCGGAGAAGGGGATACCGCGGATATTGCGGAGTCGCTCATCAAAGAGGGCCATCTGAAGGGTGGTTTCTTGGAGGCGCGCTCGCAGTGCGGGGCTGAGTTCGACGTTGAGTGCGGCAATGGAGGCGGGCACGGCACTGGAGAAGGTGCCGGAGTTGCGGCGCGTTGCGCGTCGGGAGGCGAGGGCATCCCGATGAACCCAGGCCCAGGGGTCTTGCGGCTCCCATTCGAGGGCGGGCCAGATGATGGCTGAGGGCATAATCCTCCTCTAATGTGTCGTTTTGCGGCTTGTGCCTTGTATTTGTGTTTGGGATGCGGGCTTAATAAGACAATACACCCCGATTTTCTTATTAAGGCGCTTAATAAGAAAATCCTCGTGGATTGTCTCATTAAGGAAAACGCGCCCGGAGTGCACCTCTAAAGCCTCCTGAACCTTCCCCTCCTGAACCTGTCCTCAACATTCCGGCGCTCCGGCTGTCGGCGCACACAGCAGTGCATACAGTAGGGCCCCGAACCCTTGGTAATTCAAGGATTCGGGGCCCCTAGCCTATCGCGCTCGCCTATGCGCTCACGTCGCCCGAAAACAGCGAGTCAGCAGTCTAGACAAGCAACTTTGCGGTTACTTCACGCCGCGCATGAGCTTCTGAACCGGCTTGTGCACCAGGAACAGCAGAATACCGGTCGCGATGGTGATGATACCCATCCAGGTGAAGTAGGGAACTTCAGTCTCCATGGTGTAGAACGGAGCCAGCCAACCGGAGAGCACGGTACCCATTGCCACGGAGGTGAAGTACAGCGCCATCATGTTCACACGGTGCGCCTTCGGGGCGAGCTTGGTCGCCAGCGAAATACCGACCGGCGAAATAATCAGCTCAGCAATGGTGCAGACGAACAGAATCAGCACAATCCAGCCCACGTTCACGCTCTTAACGCCCGCCTGGGTGAGGAAGATCCAAAACGCCAGACCGATGATAATCAGCGCTGCGGAGAACTTCAGGGTGGTGACCGGCTGGCGGTCGCCCCACTTGGTCCACAGGGCGGAGAACATCGCACCGAAAATCACGATGAAAATCGGGTTGATGGAGTTGACCAGGTTTGGGCTCAGCTCCATACCCAGGATGTGCCAGTCAAGGCGTTCATCCGAGTACACCGCCATCACGGTGAACTGCTGCTGGTACAGGGCCCAGAATACAGAGTTCGCAATCCACAGGGGGATGAAGGCGGTGACGCGGGAACGTTCGTCGGAGGTGACGTCCTTAGCACTCAGCATCTGCACGAACAGGGCGATGGCGCCAATGAAGATGAAGGCCATGACCCAGTTCTTGAGGTTGGCCGCGGTCATCAGGCCGGTGCCCAGTAGGATGCCGATAATCACCACGACGCCAATCAGGGCCAGGAAGAAGTTACGCTTCTGTGCGCCGGTGAAGGGGGTGGCAATCTCGTGTACGGATGCCGGGCAGGTTCATGCGGGTCAGGGCGTACTGGATTAGGCCGGCGGCCATACCGACAGCCGCCAGACCAAAGCCGAGGTGGAAACCTCCGGCGGTCCAGCCCCAACCGGTCAGGATCGGGCCGAGGAGCGCACCGGTGTTAATGCCGATGTAGAAGATGGTGAATCCGGCGTCGCGGCGGTGATCGCCATCCTTGTAGAGAGAACCAACCAGTACGGAGGCGTTGCTCTTCAGACCGCCGGAACCAATCGCAACCAGCAGGAGGCCGATGATGACGCCCGGCACGCCGGGGATGAGGGAGAGGGAGATGTGACCCGCCATGATGCCAATGGCGGAGTAGAAGAGGGTACGCTCGGGGCCGAGGAGGCGGTCACCGAGGATGCCGCCGAGGATGGTCATGAGGTACACGACTGCACCGTACGCGCCGATAACGCCGGTGGCCATGTCCTTGTCTAGGCCCAGGCCGCCTTTGTCTGCGGTGTAGTACAGGTAGTAAATCATGATGCCCTGCATGCCGTAGAAGGAGAAACGCTCCCACATTTCTACGGTGAACAGGTTCGCGAGCATGCGCGGGTGGCCGAAGAAGGTCTTGGTGTCCTTGGGTTCGGCACCTGTGGTGGTGTGAGACATGGTGGAAATTCTTTTCTGTCGAGCCCGGGGTTCTGTGTGACCCGTGCAATATATGCTTAAGTCTATACCCTTATGTGTGCATATGTATACATGAATGTGCTTGTATTACAGATGGTTACTTTCTGAGTAGTGCATGAAAAACCATTTTGATTTTTTCGTATGCACTGCTTCTGAATCTCACAAACCCCTAAATACCGGGCTAGATGCGCTCGCCGCCCCGAACGCGATAGAGTGGAACTACAACTATGCCCGTAGCGCACCCGCCCGTGCCGACCGGCGCATTTTTAACCACTTCAAAGGAGAACCCCATGTCTGTAGTACCCCAGGTTGACCCCCGCGACGTTCCCGCCGGCGCAACCATTATCGACGTTCGCGAAGACTACGAGTGGGAAGGCGGCCACGTGACCGGTGCAAAGCACATCACCCTCAGCACCCTCGCCGACCGCCTGGCCGAGCTACCCGCACCGGGCGAGGACTTCTACGTCATCTGCCACGGCGGCGGCCGTTCGAACCGCGCGGCAACCTTCCTGCGCGGATGCGGCTATGCGGCCCACAATATTGCTGGCGGCACCAGCGCGTGGTTCGCTGCCGGCCTGCCGATGACCAGTGAAAACGGCGAAGCCCCCGCTGTCGTTCACTAAACCGCCGGTTCGCCTGCACGCCATACAATGGAGTCCGTGACTGAAACTTCCGCGGACCGTATTTTTTCTACCTCGAACACTTCCGCTTCTGCGCCCGATTCCCATGCCCTGCCAATTGCTCTGCAGAACATTCCGTGGGATGTGCAGACGCGGGAGCTTGTCGTGCGCCCGCTGCCTTTTGCGGTGAATTGCGAGGAGGTGTACCCGTTGCTGACCGGCGGCGCCGAGTATTCGTTCTGGCTGGATTCGGCGCGCGAGGAGTCGCCCATGTCGGTTGCCTCGTATGTGGGCGTGGCTCCGGCGCAGCTGTCGCCCCTGCGCGTGGATTCGGCGCGTGCGGCGGCTGAGTCCGGCGGGGAAGATCCCTTCGACCAGCTGGAGGCGGCGCTCGCCCGCGCACCGCGCGTGCACCCGGATACCGCTGCGGCAACCGGCCTGCCCGCGGGTCTGCGTGGCGGTTACGTGGGCTATTTCGGCTATGAGGCGCGTGCCGCCATGGGCTTGGAGCACGGCCACCCGGTGCCGGGCTACCTGCCGGCGTATGAGGCGCCGACCCCGGATTCTCTGTGGTTGCCGGCGGTACGCTACCTGGTGCACGAGCATGCTCGCCCGGGGGTTGCGGCGCGTAGCTGGCTGGTGGGCGATGAGCTGTGGTGCGAGGCGGCGGAGCGGCTACTGAGCGCGGCACTGGCTCCGGTGCTGAGGGCGGCGGGGGAGTGCGCCTCCGAAAATACCCCTGAGCTCACCGAGCTCCTGCTCTTCCCGGCGCCCGCCGCGGAAGCCTACATGGACTCCGTTCGTGCTAGTCAGCACGAAATCTACGAGGGCAACAGCTACGAGGTGTGCCTGACCGCGCAGACGGTTGCTCGCATCCAGAATCCGAGCCCGGAGCTCTTCTTTGAGCTCTACCGCCGCCAGCGCGCCCACAATTCGGCGCCGTATGCGGCGTATCTGCGGTGCGGTGATTTTTCGGTGCTTTCTTCTTCGCCGGAGCGTTTTTTGAGTGTGGATACGCACCGCAACGCGCAAACCAAGCCGATTAAGGGCACGGTGCCGCGCGGGACCACCCCGGAGGAAGACGAGGCAGCTGCAGTCTGGTTGCGTAGCGACCCGAAGACCCGCGCCGAGAACCTCATGATCGTGGACCTGCTGCGTAACGACCTGTCGTTGGTTTCCGAGCCGCACACGGTGCGCGTGCCCGTGCTTATGGGCGTGGAGAGCTATTCGACGGTGCATCAGCTGGTGTCTACGGTCAGCTCGCGTCTGTGTGAGGGTGTGAGCGCGGTGGCTGCCGCGCGGGCATGCTTCCCGGGCGGCTCGATGACGGGTGCGCCGAAGCCTTCGACCATGCAGATTATTGAGGGCCTGGAGGGTCGCGCTCGCGGCGTGTATTCGGGTGCCCTGGGCTTTGTGTCGGCGGATGGTTCGGCGAACCTGTCGATTGTGATTCGCACGCTCGTGGCGCACGATGATGGCACGGTGACTCTTGCTGCGGGTGGTGCTATCGTGGCTGATTCCGATCCGACTGCCGAGTATGAGGAGATGCTGACGAAGCTGCGCGCCGCGTTGCCGCCGTCGGTGGGCCGCGTGGTGGAATAGCCTGCGCCGCCTGGACGTGAGCCGCTACACTTGAACTATGACTAAGCTTTCTGAAAACCTCCCCATTGAAGAAGCCCGTGAACGCCTGCGCCAGCTGATTATGGAGCTGGCTGTGGTGCGCGGGCACGTGGTCCTCGCCTCCGGCAAGGAAGCCGACTACTACGTTGACCTGCGCCGCATCACCCTGCACCACGAGGCTTCTCGCCTGGTCGGTCAGGTCATGCTGGACCTGCTGGACAAGAACGGCATCGAGTTTGAGGCTGCTGGCGGCCTGACCATGGGTGCTGACCCGGTGGGTACCGCGATTATGCGTGCCGCTGGCGATCAGGACCGTGCGATTGACGCGTTTGTGGTGCGTAAGGCTCAGAAGTCTTACGGCATGGGCCGTCAGGTGGAGGGCCCCAGCGTTGAGGGCCGCCGCGTGGTTGCTGTTGAGGACACCTCCACCACCGGTGGTTCGGCGCTGACTGCTGTTGAGGCGCTGCGTAAGGCTGGTGCTGAGGTTGTGGCGGTTGCTGTGATTGTTGACCGTGCGACCGGCGCGAAGGAGCATGTGGAAGAGGTTGCGGGCGTCCCGTGCCTGTACGCGTACTCGAAGGACGAGCTGGGCCTGGACTAGTCTCTACTGGCTTGGACTAGGACCTCGTGAATTTTTAAGACGTTCCCGTTGCGGCGGGTGAACCCGTGCCGCTGGCTACTGTGTGTGGCTGGTGGTGCGGGTTTTTGTCTGTAAGATGGCTCTGTGGGCGCCGGTGTGGCGCTGGCTGTTGGCGTGAAGGTGGTTGTGATGGTTGAGAATCGTGAGGCGGCTGTGCCTGCGGAGGCGGCTGTAGCTGAGGCTGTTGAGGGTACTGAGCAGGGTACTGCCCGTTTTGAGGTGGGTGTGGGCCCGTGGGAGGGCCCGTGGCCTGAGGGTGACCATTGGGATGAGGAGCTGCTGCGTGAGGGCGACCGCCGTAACGTGGTGGATAAGTACCGTTACTGGTCGATGGACGCGATTATTGCTGACCTGGATACGCGCCGCCATGATTTTCATGTGGCGATTGAGAATTGGCAGCATGACCTGAATATTGGCACGGTGGTGCGTACTGCGAATGCGATGTTGGCGAAGGAGGTCCATATTATTGGGCGTCGCCGCTGGAATCGTCGTGGTGCGATGGTGACGGATCGTTATCAGCATGTGCGTCATCATCCGACGATTGAGGATTTTGTGGCGTGGGCGCAGGGTGAGGGTCTGGAGATTATTGGTATTGATATTTTTCCGGATTCGGTGCCCCTGGAGACTTATGATCTGCCGAAGAGATGTGTGCTGGTTTTTGGTCAGGAGGGCCCGGGCCTATCGGAGGAGTTGCATGCGGCGGCTAGGGATACTCTGTCGATTGAGCAGTTTGGGTCGACGCGTTCGATGAATGCGGCGACGGCTGCCGGTATTGCGATGCATGCGTGGGTTCGCCGCCATGTGTTTGGCCAGATCCCGTCGTAGTTTGGCGGCTGTTTATGAGGTGTTTAAAGGTTCCGGTGCGTTGTGTGCGCGTCGGAACCTTTCTATTATGGTTGGGGTGGCTTAAACCACGCATGAAATTACCTAGGCGTGTTAGTGTTAATTCAAGTCACAGGGAATATGAGAGTCGCACTCTCAATTTCGGTTTGGGACATGCGATGGATTTCCTGACTTTGGCTCGCTATTGGTTGCGGGTTGTGGGTATGAATGACCGCGGCGTCATTCCCCTGAAAGGAGTCGGTAACAATGAAGAAATCTGCTGCCCTACTCGCCTGTTTTGCTTTAGCTTTAAGTTCCTGCGCCGCTACGCCTAAAGATACTAGCCTCAAAGCCCAGCTGGATTTTGAAAATAACTATATTACTCTTCCGCTCGACGAATATGACAGGAGTGACCAGGCCGAAGATATAACATATAGGGCGTCATTGTTGATTCTTAAAGAGTGCTATGCGAAAAAAGGATACGGTTTTGAAATTCTAGAAAACGGCTGGGTTTCTGGCGACGCCTCCCAGTACGGCCTCTGGAACGTGAAGCATGCGGCGAATCATTATACGTCCAGCAAAGTCAGAGAAGAGCAGTCTAGGATTTATGAGAGCATCCCTGAAGATGTCAAGGCCAGCTGCCGCGAAGAGCATCGAGAAGAACTGAATGCGCTCAAGTTTGATGAGGAAAAGTACCGCCCCGTCGGTCGTATCAGTGGCGAAGCGTACCAGCGTGCGCAGGCTGACCCTGAATGGAAGAAAGCCCGCTCAGATTGGTGGGACTGCCAGCGTGAGAAAGGGTTGACGCCTCGCACCGGGGACGGTGAATGGACGAGCAAAGAATCGGCCAATCTGAATGCTGATGATCCCAAAGTGTTGGAGGAGGTTATCCGCCTGGCAACCATTGAAGCTCAATGTAGTGAGAAGGTGAGGTTGGCTCAGCGTTTGGGTGATCTTGAGGCGTCCTATCAGGGGCCTTTGATTGAGAAGAATCAGGCGTTGCTGAATGAGTTGAAGGCCGATCGTGATGCGAAGATAGCGAAGGCGCGTGAAATTATCGCCACCCACCAGTAGATATCAGCGACAAGCAGATAGGAGCCCTAGGGATAATTGGGGTAACTCCGTTTGAACGCTACAACGAGGTATGGAGGAGGAAAAGCCTATGCGTAAGGCTCTCTCTGCGGTAACAGTATTCTGCCTGCTGGGGGCGTGCGTATCCTGCTCCAACAGTGCCGAGCGGGACACCTCACGAAAAGCTGTTCTCGATTATTCAAAGAACTACATACACCTTCCACTGGACGAGTATGCCTTCGATGAACTAACAATCCGTACGGTGAGCACGGCGTGGCACACGCTCATGTCCGAGTGCTATGCGCACCACGGGCAGTCCTACGCTGTGCCCTCAATAGACACCCCGCAATCGGGAGGGCTATACGGCAGCTGGAACGTCGAGTACGCCAAAAAGTACGGGTACTCTCATAAGGAATCCCGAGGCCCAGAAGATTCAGCAGCGGACGACATCAACGCCCAGTGCCAAGAAGAGGTGAAAGCCGCATTCTCTGACGTCGAACTGGACGAAAAAGAATACCGGTTTGTAGGAGAGCTCAACTCACAGGCATACACCTACGCCTCCCAAACCGATGAGTGGAAAAATATTCGCTCAGAATGGTGGACCTGCCTGCGTGAACGTGGGCTAACCCCCAGAGAAGGAGAAGGTGACTGGATGTCCGAAGAAAGCGCACATCTCATGGCTTCCTCCCAAGATAACGAAGAATCTAAGCCGGAGGAAATTCGCCTCGCAACCATCGAAGCTGAATGTAACCAGAAAGGGGGTATGGCTCAGCGTTTGGGTGATCTTGAGGCGTCCTATCAAGGTCCTCTCATTGAGAAGAACCAGGCGAAGCTCAACCAGCTGAAAGAGGAAAAAGAAAAGCATGTGGCGAAGGCGCGCGAAATTATTGCCACCCACCAGTAGCCACACCCGCTGAAGGGCAGAACGGGCGAACCAGCCGCAGAATGCTCACAAGTTGTCCATAAGAAAATCCGCGCACAAGAATCTGTGCATAAGAAAATCGCACAAGAAGGAGCCGGGGAGTGTTACCACTCCCCGGCCCTCACTTTATTCACTCTCAACCTCGCAGCGCATGCTGGCGCACCTACAGGCCCACCAGCTCAAGGCCACTCAGCGTCAGGCTGCTTAGCCCTTTAGCCCACCGGAACGTTAACGTTCACCAGCGAGTACAGATCCTTCGGATCATCCGGGCTAGCAACCAGGTCAATGAACTGCTGCAGGTCGGTGTCCTGCGTAGCCGCACGGGCATAACGCAGACCCGAGAAGTCAGCAATTGCGAAGCCCACCGAATCAAACAGGGTAATCTGCTCATCCGAGACGCGGCCCGGCTCCTCGCCGGTCAGAACCTTCCAGAACTCCACCACCGGGAAGTCCGGGTCCTTCTGCTGAATTTCGCCCTCAATGCGGGTCTGTGGCGGGAACTCAACAAACACGGTGGAGCGGTCCAGAATTTCGCTTTCCAGCTCAGTCTTGCCGGGGCAGTCGCCACCAATAGCGTTCAGGTGCACGCCGGGCTTCACCTGGCGGTCCAGCAGAACCTTCGCCTGCTGCTTATCGGCGGTGCAGGTGGTAATAATGTCGGCGCCCTCGACAGCCTCGTCCACGTCCTTAGCCAGGTGGATGCGGAAGCCCAGCGGCTCCAGGTTACGGCGGAACTTCTCCATCGCGTGCGGATCAACGTCGTAGACGGACAGGTCCTCAATGCCGAGCACAGCGCGCATACCCAGCGCCTGGAACTCAGACTGGGAGCCGGTACCAATCATCGCCATCTTCTTCGAATCCTTGCGTGCCAGGTGCTTAGCAACCATGGCGGACACGCCGGCGGTACGCAGCGCGGTCAGCAGAGTCATCTCAGCCAGGAACACGGGGTAGCCGTTGTCCACGTCCGCGAGCAGACCGAACGCGGTCACGGTCTGGAAGCCGCGCGCCGGGTTCGAGGGGTGGCCGTTCACGTACTTGAAGGAGTAGGTGATGTTGTCGGAGGTGGGCATCAGCTCAATCACACCGAAGGGGGTGTGGGAGGCGACGCGCGGGATCTTGTCGAAGCTCTGCCACTTCTTGAAGTCTTCTTCGAGGAAGTCGACCATGCCGGCAATGATGTTGCCTACGCCGTCCTTCTGAATCCACTTCGCCATCGAGGCGACGTCAACAAATTCCACCGCGTGTGCGCTAGGACGTTCAGTCATGATTTTCTCCTTTGAATAATTATGCTGCAAACAATGCGTTGGCAGTGAGTGTGTTTAGCGCGGATGTTAGCAATAATTATGCCAAAAATATTCCAGAACACACTCTTACAAAATGTATTTTGTGTTTTTGGCGCGTGCACGGTGAGCTAAGCACCGTGCACGCGAGTGGGTTGGGCGTTAGGGCTTGTCGTGGTGGCCCTTATGTGTGGTGCCGTGGTCTTCATCGTCGGCAAATTCGTCGAGCGCGATGTGGGTGTGCGGCTCCGAAATGAGCTTCTCCACCACGGGGCGGGCAGCAATCACAGGCACAGCGCCGGTGTAGCCTTCACGGACGCGAGCAATCTCGTTGACGCGGTCACGAACCGTGTACCAGCCGATAATCAGCAACGGGATAACCACCAGCAACGATGCCAGGGTGTAGGTGCCCACCGGGTAATCCAGTGCCATTAGCACCATCACAACAGCAAGGAAGACCATCACAGCCCAGTCGCTGAAGCGGCCGCCGGGTGCGCGGTAGTTGGGGCGCTTGTACTTGCCCTCACCGACCAGCTTCAGGTACTTCTGGTGGGACATTGCGATAGCCGCCCAGCTAGCCATGGTGCCCACCGAGGCGATGTTCAGCACGACCTCGAACGCCTGCTCGGGAACGAAGAAGTTCAGCACAACGCCGAAGAGGCCCACCACACCGGTCAGCAGAATACCTGCCACCGGCACACCGGAGCGGGACACCTTAGTGGCGAACTTCGGGGCCGAACCGGCAACACCCATCGAGTGGAGAATACGGCCGGTGGAGTACAAGCCAGCGTTCAGCGAGGAAGCCGCCGCGGTAATCACGACCAGCTGCATAATCGGTGCGGTGCCTTGAATGCCGATAGCGTCGAAGAAGGTCACGAACGGCGACTCTGCGTCCTTGTATGCAGTGTAGGGCATGAGCAGGCAGAGCAGAACCACGGAACCAACGTAGAAGATTGCGATACGCCAAATCACGGTGTTGATGGCGCGGGGAATGACCTTCTCAACGTTCTGAGTCTCACCACTGGTGGTGCCGACCAGCTCAATACCGGCGTAGGCGAACACAACACCCTGAACCACGATAAGAGCGGGAAGAATGCCATTGGGGAAGAAGCCGTCATTGGCGGCGATGAGTTCAAGGCCGGGGCGGACGCCGTTGATGGGTTCACCGAAGACCAGGTACCAGATACCTACCGCCATGAAGGACAGCAGGGCAAGAATCTTAATGAGTGCGAACCAGAATTCCAGCTCACCGAAGAGCTTCACGGAGATGAGGTTCAGAGCCACAGTGATGACAACGACGATGAAGGCGCTGAGCCACTGGGGAATGTCTGCGAAGAACTGGTTGTATCGACCGAACCAGCTGATGTAGATGGCGATAGCGGTGGCGTCTGCAACGGCGGTCATTGCCCAGTTCAGCCAGTACAGCCATCCGGAGACGAATGCGGCCTTTTCGCCGTAGAATTCGCGGGTGTAGGAGACGAAGGAGCCCGAGGAGGGGCGGTGAAGGATCAGCTCGCCGAGGGCTCGAAGGATCAGGTAGCCGAAGAAGCCGATGACGGCGTAGATGACGGCGAGCATGGGGCCTGCGTCCTGCAGGCGGCTACCGGTGCCCAGGAACAGGCCGGTACCGATAGCGGAACCGATGGCAATCATCTGGAGCTGACGTGCGCCAAGCCCCTTGTGAAAGCCTTCCTGTTCGTGTGCGAAGGGGTCGTCTGTGGGGGGCTTGATGTGCTGATCCGCTGCAGAAGTCTGCGGATTCTTGTTCGGTGAGGTGCTCATGCTATACCTCCTTGGATAGTTACGTCTGAAGCACGTGCTACACGAAATGTGGTTGGGGACACGTCTGCGGGTTGTAATGACTATAGCACGGTAATTTAGGTAATATAACTCGCATCACGTAACAATTTATATACACATAATGCATATCTTATGAATATGTTTGGTTCATGTTGTATTGTGTGGTTTTAATTGTTTTGTGAAATAGATTAATTGCGCGTTATATACCAAAAATTATTTCCGCCACCACCGCACAGCACAAGAGCACCCACAACGGGGTGCTCCAGCAACCTATTTAGAACCGGGACTTAGCCCTCCATAAGGCGCGCAATCTTCGCGCGCAGCGCGCGCTCGCGGCGGTTCAACCACCACCAGCTCGGCCAGTGCAGGAATGAACGGCGACCCACCTGCACGACCGAGGGCAGCTTCGCCTTCGCCAGTGCCTCATCAATCTGCGGGTCCTCCGCGCCCTCGGCGCGCATCCGCTCGATAAGCGCCAGGGACTTGGCAATATCGCCGTGACCCATCACGTGGCGGCTCTTGCGCTCCAGTACCGCGTCCAGACGGGCGCGCACCGGGGCAATAGCCGCCGCATTCGGGTGCTCACGTTCGGCACGACGCTGCGCCTGGCGAGCCCGCTTCTCACGCTTCGCGTCGAGCTGTTTCGGATTATTTTTAGCGCTCGCCTTGCTCATGGGAGGTTCCTTTCGCTGCGTCCGGGTAATGTGTACGCTGGCCTGCACGCACAGAAGACATCAAGTCATTAATACCTCTACTTTACCGCGCAATTCCGCGGAATCTCCGGCCGAGCAAACCCCAAAAAACCCCACAAAAAGATAGAGCTTCTTAGTTATGCCTTGGTAAAATAGTGCGAGTAGGAGGCGCCCCGCGCGCCAACAAAATGGTGAACCGGTCCACTAGGCGTCCGGTCGCATCTATCCAAGGAGTCAGCATATGGCTATTGCAACCCCCGAAGTCTACGCAGAAATGCTGCAGCGTGCGAAGGAACAGGGCTTCGCATACCCCGCAGTGAACGTGACCTCCTCGCAGACCCTGAACGCCGCAATCCGCGGCTTCGCAGAGGCCGGCTCGGACGGTATCATCCAGGCATCCACCGGTGGTGCAGCATACTGGTCCGGCGCTTCCAAGAAGGACATGGTCGTTGGCTCCCTGGCCTTCGCAGCCTACGCACGCGAAGTTGCTAAGCAGTACGACGTGAACATTGCACTGCACACCGACCACTGCCCCAAGGACAAGCTGGAGGGCTTCGTTCTGCCCCTGCTGGCAGAGTCCGAGAAGGCTGTCGCCCGCGGTGAGGATCCCATCTTCAACTCCCACATGTGGGACGGTTCCGCAATTGACCTGGACGAGAACCTGAAGATCGCCTCCGAGCTGATCGAGCGTACCTCCAAGGCAAAGATTGTGCTCGAGGTTGAGATTGGTGCCGTCGGTGGCGAGGAAGACGGCGTTGAAGGCGCTATCGACGACTCCCTGTACACCTCCGTTGCAGACGCAGTGAAGACCGTTGAGGCCATCGGCCTGGGCGAGAAGGGCACCTACATGGCAGCCCTGACCTTCGGTAACGTTCACGGCGTGTACAAGCCCGGTAACGTGCACCTGCGCCCCGAGCTGCTCAAGGAAATCCAGACCGAGGTCGGCGCCAAGTACGGCAAGGGCGACAAGCCCTTCTACCTGGTGTTCCACGGTGGCTCCGGCTCCACCGAGCAGGAGATTGCAGACGCAGTGTCCTACGGTGTTATCAAGATGAACATCGACACCGACACCCAGTACGCCTTCACCCGCCCGGTTGCCGGCCACATGTTCAGCAACTACGACGGTGTGCTGAAGGTTGACGGCGAGGTCGGCAACAAGAAGACCTACGACCCCCGCGTCTGGGGTGCCGCTGCAGAGGCAGGCATGGCCGCACGCGTGGTCGAGGCTTGCCAGCAGCTCGGCTCCGTCGGTACCTCCCTCAACAAGTAAGGTACCGCGCGCCTAGCGCAGCCGCAGAGCAAAGAGCGGTGCCCGCCTCCTCTTCATGAGGGGGCGGGCACCGCTCTTTTAAATCTCGGGTGAGGGTCGGCCGGGGCCGACGCTCGCACCGGGGCTCAGCTGGGCGGGGTTGACCTGCCGCCGCGGTCGGTTAGTGGCCGCCGCAGCCGCAACCACCGCATCCGCAGCCGCCGGACTTGACGGCCACCGAGCCGGAGGCGGGAATACCGTCGCCGGTGTCGCCGCCCATGAGGTTTACGCGGTTGCCGATATCCGGGCCGCCCACCGGCTGGGTGGTCTTGCCGGCCAGGGTGGCCGCAAAACCGGCGGGCTCGGCCAGGGGGCTGAGGTTCGGCACCATGGAGGAGCCGGTCGGGCCGCACGCCGCGGCGGCCGCGTTCGCCTTCGGCTGCGACACCATGTGCGCGCGGGAGAAGCGCTTGATCTGTTCTGCGGTCGGGTAGGTGAAGGACACCTTCACCTCGCCATTGACGAGCATGAGCGGCAGCACCTCGCGGCCGTTCATCTCAATCTGCTCGGCCACCGGGGCGCACTCCTCAAATGCAGAGGGGTACGAATCGGTGGAGTACACCTCAATCTCAACGCCCGAATCCAGGGCTTCCTGAGCTGCCCCCAGGAAGACGGAGCGCTCCATGTCCTGCGGGTCCTCCGGGTTCTCGCCGGGGCCGGGGATAAATACTTCAAGAACGGTCTCGGTTGCCGTTTCAGTCATCGTGTAGCCTTCTTACTCTCTCGGCGCGCACCTGTTCGCGGCGCCGGTTCTTCCCTAAGTGTACTCGCGCGCTACCCGCGCATTGAAGCGAGGCTAAAATGCCAGATTTGCGGAATATTTGCAGAAATTCGCTGAAACCGATTGCGGTTCATATGTAGCGGCCCCGGGTGCGGTATTCTGAGTTCATATGCACCGGAGTGTCTAGAGCGGCTTCCCTCAACTGGCCTCCCCGGGAGCCCCGGTGCGGAATCCATCAGGCAATGACGCCGCATCCGTCGCGGACGAGCCTGCGCTACGAAAAATACGCTACCCCTAGCGCTAGAGAAGGAGCATACATGTTTGGTTTCGGCAAGAAGAAGAAGGAAGCCGCCGCACAGGAAGCCGCATCCGCAGACGTCTACGTCGCACCCGTCACCGGCGAGTACCTGCCGCTGAGCGAAGTTTCCGACCCTGTCTTCTCTCAGGGCGTCATGGGTGACGGCTACGCCGTGAACCCCACCGCAGGTACCATCGTTGCCCCCGTTGCGGGCACCATCGCCCTGATTCAGGACACCCTGCACGCCTTCATGCTCCGCACCGACAACGGCGGTGAGGTGCTCGTGCACATCGGTATCGACACCGTTGAGCTCGGCGGCGAGGGCTTCACCAAGATTGCAAACGTGGGCGACAAGGTGGAGGCAGGCGCCCCCATCATCGAGGTGGACTGGGCAGCCATCGAGGGTCGTATCCCCTCCAAGGAAACCATGGTGATGATCACCAACACCGCCAAGTTCAACATCTCGAAGGACTCCGAGGCACGCCGCCCCGTCAACGCCGGTGACCGCGTGGCCCAGGCTACCAAGAAGTAATCGAGGCCCCTACGTTGGGTGTAGGCCTCGTGCAGTGACTGCACGAAAGGCCGCGTTCTGCAGGCTCGCACGAGTCTAGAACGCGGCCTTTTTCGTTATTCGAGAAATTTTTTAACGACCCCGGGGTGTTAAACCCGAAAAGCGGCGGAAAAGGTGAAATGCCCAACCGCCCCTTGCGCCGAGGGTAAAAGGAGGTGCGTAGGGTACCCCAGAATCCCTAAATACCCGTGAAGAAACGATAAAAAATCGTTATTCTACTTAGAGTTACAGTTTGAGTTGAGAGATTCCGGCATCTCAGCTATTAACGGAAACTTTGAACCCAACCACACACATAACGCTCAACTCACTACAGAAAAAAGGACCACTATGGTGACCGTACTCTCGAACACCACCAAGAAGATGAGCCGCCGCGGCTTCCTCGGTGCCTCCGCACTCGTGCCCGCAGCCCTCGCGCTGCAGACCGGTGAGGCCCACGCAGCCGCCAACACGACCGCACAGCTTGCCGCCGTGCGCAGTGGATCCCCCGCGCACCAGCTGCTGTACAAGACCGATGAATTCTTCATTGCGCACCGCGGTGCGGGCAACATCAACCCCGAGCACACCGCCTACGCTTACGCAGAGGCAGTACGTCGCGGCGCCCTGGCCGTCGAAATCTCCGTGCGCACCACCCGCGACGGTAAGTTTGTCTGCATGCACGACGCCAACATCAAGCGCACCACCGGCGCCAACCTGGTCGTCCGCGACACCAACCTTGACGAGCTGCGCCGCCATCAGGTTGACATGCGTGAAAACCTGGGTGAAAACATCGGCCTGTACACCATTCCCACCCTCGATGAGGCTATTGACGCCATTGAGAACGTGCCCGAAGGCGGCGAATACTCCTCCATCGGCGGCAAGAAGGTCGTGCTCTTCATTGAGGCGAAGGACAGCCAGGCACAGCAGGGCCTGCTTAAGTTCATCACCGACCGCGGCCTGCAGCGCCGCACCGTCATCAAGATGTACCGCGACGGCAGCGGCGGCTTCAACCCCACTTCTCGCTACCTCAAGCTCGTGAACGCCGCGGGCTGCGGCACCTGGTGCTACTTCGACGGCGGCGACCCCATCGACAAGATTTCCGCCATGGCCCGCCACGAGAACGTAGACGCCCTCGGCGTGCCCTTCTACGAGAAGCCCACCGGCGCGGGCTACGGCTCCATGAGCGAGGACGCCGTGCGCACCCTCACGGGCCTCGGCAAGGCTGTCATCGTGTGGGAGGTCCACCGCCGCTCCGTCTACGAAAACTACAAGGCGCTCGGTGTGAAGGGCTTCATGTGCCCCGACCCCTACTGGGTGATCGGCGACCCCTTCGACTCCAGCGTGAAGATTAACACCGGCCGTCGCCAGCACGGCATCCTGCCGGCCGACCCCTCCATCGCGGCCGACATGCCCGAACTGAATGGTGCGGCTATCGTGCACCGCCAGCGCTACGACGAGTCCGTGCTGCTCGGCCCGCTGGCGAACTACACCACCCGCGATAAGTACACCCTTGACTTCTCCATGAAGTGGACCGGTGAACTGCCTAAGGAACAGAGCCACTACGGCTACGTTGCCTTCGGCCGCCGGAACGATGGCGCCTTCGGCATCGGCAAGAAGTTCGCCGCCAAGCAGGATGACGGCACCTACCTGCTCGCGGTGCGCCCCTCGTACCAGGGCGGCTCGGTCGCGCAGATTCTCTGTTTCGCCCCCGGCCAGTCCACCCCGCGCGTGCTGCACACCATGAAGCTGCGTCAGAAGGTCACCACCGGTCAGGCGCTGAACTGCAAGATCGTGGTGAACAAGAACAGCTTCTACTACACGATCAACGGCCAGTACTCCAGCCCGATTAACCACAGCGCCTACCGCGGCCCGTACGTGCACTTCGGTCGCTTTCACGGCACGAACGACGGTGGCCCTCTGGAGTTGACCCGCATCGAGGCACGCCAGTCCTGGGTTTGAGAGCGCAGGTGGGCTTAAACCACCGCCGAGCACCCCGCCACTCGTGGCTCACCACCGCGGAGAGCGAGGCGCAGGGCTTCGCGGATGCACACCGAGCATCCCTTCCGGGCTAGGCCTCCCATAACCCCCAGCTGCTCGCGTACCGAGCGGGAATTCACCCCGAAGGGGGCTGCATCCGTGGCGGATGCGGCCCCCTTCGGCGTACTCGGGCGGGTTGGTCGAGTGGGGGAGAGGGGCAGCGGCGGCGCGCGAGGGCACCCCGCGCGCGTTTTGGGGCGCGTAGCGTGCCGCGGGGTAGGGGAGAAGCGCGGGACTAGAATTAAAAGCGTCAGAGTCGACCGCACCGGCCGCCCCAACCCGAAAGGCACGCCATGACCACCTCGCCCGAAAACCCCGCCGCAAACACGGCACCAGAGAGCCCTACTTCCGAAAAACCCGCCGTGAAATCCGCCCAGCTGCGAGGTCGCACCGAACCGCACATGCATAGCTTCAACATGCCGCAGCGCGAACCCATCGACCCCTACGAGCGGCCCTCCTACCCCTTCTTCTACGTGCCCACCGACCTGCTCATCGGCGGCAGCTGGGTCACCGGCGACAACGGCTCCTTCCCCGTGCACAACCCCTCCTGCGGCCAAATCCTCGCGCACGTCGCCGACGCTAGCGTCGAACAGGGCATCGAAGCACTCGACGCCGCCTGCGACGCCCGCACCTCATGGGCGGCAACCAGCCCCCGCAAACGCGCCGACATCCTCAACCGCGCCTACACGCTCATGACGCAGCGCACCGAAGTCATCGCCCGGCTCATGACCCTCGAAATGGGCAAGCCCCTCGATCAGTCCCGCGGCGAGGTCGCTTACGCCGCGAACTACCTGCGCTGGTACGCCGAAGAAGCCGCCCGCAACTTCGGCCGCACCGCCCTCGCCCCCGAATCCGGGCTACAGATCACCACCGTGCGCCGCCCCGTCGGTCCCTGCCTGCTGATTACCCCCTGGAACTTCCCGCTCGCCATGGCGGCACGCAAGGTCGCCCCGGCGCTCGCTGCGGGCTGCACCGCGGTGCTCAAGCCCGCATCCCTGACCCCGCTCAGCTCCCTGTACTTCGCGGACCTGATGCGTGAGGCGGGTCTGCCGGACGGCGTGCTGAACGTGGTGACCACCTCCCGCACCAGCGAGGTTGTCTCCGCGCTGATGGCTGATGAGCGCCTGCGGAAGGTCTCGTTCACCGGCTCTACCGCCGTGGGCCGCACCCTGCTCGCGCAGGCCTCGCAGAACGTTCTGCGCACCTCCATGGAGCTGGGCGGCAACGCCCCGTTCATCGTCTTTGAGGATGCGGACATCCCCGCCGCCGTGGAGGGCGCCTACGCGGCGAAGATGAGGAACATGGGCGAGGCGTGCACCGCCGCCAACCGATTCATCGTGCACGAGGACGTGGCCGAAGAGTTCACCCGCGCCTTCGTGGAACGCATGGAGGCGACCGTCGTGGGTGACGGAGCCATCGACGGAACCGAATGTGGGCCGCTAATTCAACCTTCAGCGGTTGAATCCATGCTTTTTATGGTCGAAGACGCCCTGGGCAAGGGTGCGCTCCTCGCCTGCGGTGGCGACATTCCCGAGCTGCCCTCGGAGGTTTACGGCAACACCGGCGGCATGCCCAGGAACCTCAACAAGGGCAACTTCATTAACCCCACCGTGCTGACCGGCGTGACTGATTCGATGCGCGTGTGGCGTGAAGAAATCTTCGGCCCCGTCGCCCCGATCGCCACGTTCGGCGGTTACGGCGAGGAGGGCGAACGCACCGCCCTGAGGCTCGCCAACGATACCGAGTACGGCCTGGCGGCGTACGTGTACACGAGTAGTCACCCGCGCTTTACGCGCATGGCGGCGGGCCTGGAGTTCGGCCTGATTGGCTACAACTCCGGCGTCATCTCGAACGCCGCGGCACCCTTCGGCGGCGTGAAGCAATCCGGCATGGGTCGCGAGGGCGGCCCGGAAGGGCTGGAGGAGTACACCGAGCTGCAGTACATCGGTGCGCCGAACCCGTTTGCCGGATAGGCGAGCGGCCGTCGGGTTGGTGGTTAGCTATATCCGGCGTGTAGCTGGGCGCAGAGAGTCCTGGATACAGCGAAGCCCCGGTGGGTACCCGAGAAGGTGCCCGCCGGGGCTTCGCGCTGTCTGAGCCCTGCCGAGGCTTTGCCGGGGCTCCTCCGGGATTCCGGACCTCGGCTGGTGCAGGCGCTAGAGCTGATACAGCCCGCGCAGCTCGCGGCTGAAAGCATCAGCGGGACCCTTGCCGCAGGAGTTGGGGCGCGGCTCGAGGGTGACCCGCTCGAAGAAGGTGACCCAGGCTCGTCCGTCGTGCAGCGTCACGCGCGCCGCTTCCAGGGTGGGGTTCTCGGCAGAAAGCTCGGGGGAGGGGCCTGTTGCCGGGTTGATGCCCGCCGCGTTGAGTGCATCTAGCGCCTCCTGCACCGATGTTTCACGTGAAACCAAACCGTCAGAGGTTACTTCTTCGCCCTTTTTCTCCAGCTCGAGTCGTACGGCGACGTCGGCGGCCTGCTCCGCCGGGGTGTCCGTGCTGCGGCCTCGCAGGCCGTGCAGCGACGGAATATCGCGGCCCGCCAGCGACAGGTACGCAGCCAGCGCCGAAGGCTCCGAGAGGCGACCGTAGGTGTAGCCGGTGGGTAGCATAATGCCGACCGGGGCAAAGCGGTGACCGCCCGTATGCGAGCACTCCCAGACCACGTTCGCGGGCAAGATATCCGCCAGGTGCGCCGCAATGGGTCGGCCGCGCAGTGCGCAGCAACGGTCACGCTTGGAGTGGGTACACACGAGAATGGCGGGGGAGTCCATGAGCTCCGCGCCGGTCGCCTGAATCAACTCCTGGGAGTTGCCCAGGGGTAGTTCGAGGAGCTGTTCGGGGGCGCTCACGCTGAACGAGTAGAGCTTCTCCTCACCCGGGGTGCAGAGTGCGTAGAGCACCCGGTGGGTCGGGTTGCCGGATGCATCCGGCACGCCGTGCAGTACGCGCCCTTCCCTGCCCGCTTGGCGGATGAGCAGGAACTTTAGCCCCGCCTGCGAGACTGCCTCGCCCAGTGCTGCCGAAAGCTCGTCACCGAGGGCGGAGCCGTCCAGCACGTCGCGGCCCCACTGACCCACGTGTTCGAGCGCCAGCCAGGCGGTGGCGCGTCCGGCGGTGCCGCCGAGAGCCTCGTCGTCGTAGAGGGAGCAGGAGTCTGCCGGGATGCTCGTGGCGCGGGTGCGCGACGATAGCTCATCGGCGTGCGCGGCGCGCAGATTCTTTAGCTCGGAGGGGTCAGTGGCGCGCGGCTCGGGGGTGGTGGGAGTGCAGGATTCAGTCATAATTCCTCGATTCTACGCCTGCAGACTGTGAGGGCACTATAGCGCTCAAAAATCGCCGATAAATCTAAAAGACAACCGTATCAGGGTGATTTTCAGGGGCTATCAGGCGGTCAACTACTCGGGAAGAAGCGCCAAAGCGACGCGGTAGAGGTGGTCCTTCTCTTTGGTGTTACCGATGAAGGAGCGGAGCATGTACCCCTGGAAAACCATCATGAAGGCGTCCGCAGTGTCGCGGGCGTAGTCGGCAATAAGCGCCTCCTGCTCGGGGGTGCGCTGTGCCGGATCGGGGTTGATTTCGTGCAGAACGCGCAGCTGTTCGACTGCCCAGGGGATCAGGGTCTTGATGATGATGCCCTGCAACAGGGGAATCGTGTCCGCGGTTGCCTTGGCAATTTCGGGTGCGTGGAGCGACTCAAGGCGGATGCGCAGCATGGCGGAGAAGTTCTCGTTAATCATCTGGTTGGTGTGGATGGTTTCGAGAATATCCTGGGGTCCGGCGCCTTCGGGGAGTGCGGCGTAGAGTTCCTTGAGGCTGTCGAGTCGCTCGTTGATGGCGCTGATAAGGATGTCTTCTTTGCCGGTGAAGTGCGAGTAGATGGATCCGGAGGACAGCCCGGAGGCTTTGATGATGTCGCTCATGGAGGTGTTGGTGTAGCCGCGTTCGATAAAGCAGGCGATGGCTGCTTCGATGATTTGGGTGCGACGTGCGGCTTTGGTGGCTTCTGTTAGTCGGGGCATGGTTCCAGTCTAGGGAGTTGGCATAAAACTTACAAACACAATGGAAATTCTTTTTGTGACTTTGTAAACAAAATGGCTATTGCGTTTGCGCTCGGTCAAGAACGGGAGTAGAGTTCTGACTCGTAAACGAAACAAGCATTTTGTTTGGAGGTTGTCATGAGCAACGAACCCACCACCGCACCCACCGCAGAATCGGTGAGCGCCACCAACCCCACTACCACCGAAACCGCCAAGACCCCGGCAGGAACCCCCGAGCGTTCCTCCTGGATCAAAGTCATCAGCACCTCGCTGCTGGCATCCCTGATTGTTGCAGTCGTCATCCTCGCCTTCACCTGGCCCACCAAAACCATGGAAGCGAAAAACCTGCCCGTCTCCATCGCAGGCCCCGAGGTGACCGTCAGCCAATTTGAACAGTCCCTCAAGGACAAGGGCATCGAGACCTTTGAGCTGAAGCAAGCATCCTCCCGTGAAGAGGCTGAGCAGCAGATCAAGCATCGCGAAACCTACGGCGCTATCGTCTTCACCGAAGGTGCAGCCCCCGAGGTGCTGACCGCCCCCGCCGCTAACGCCGCAGCAACCCAGATGCTCAACGGCGTAGCCACCCAGCTGAACGCGCAGATTCAGCAGAAGGCACTCACCGCTAAGACCGAAGCCCTCACCCAGGCGGTGCAGGCTGGCGGTGAGCAGGGCGCACAGGCTGCCGCTCAGCTGGAGCAGATGAAGGCAGAAGCTGAAAAGGCCTCCGCTATGGCCGTGAAGACCACTGCCGTAGTGCCCCTGAGCGAAAGCGATAGCTCCGGTAACGGCCTCGCAATCGCCGCATTCCCCCTGGTCATGGGCGGAACCCTTGGCGGTGTACTGTCCCTGACCCTCATCAAGGGCACCTGGCGTCGCTTCGCCACCGCTAGCCTCTACGCCGTGATTGGTGGCGCACTCACCGCCCTGATCCTGAGCACCTGGTTCGGCTTCATCCCCGGTGACTTTGCAACCCTGTGGGCAGCATTCGGCGCCACCTACCTTGCCACCGCATCCTTCATGATTGGCCTTGGTAGCCTGCTCGTCCCCGCCGCAGGCCTGGGCCTGGGCGCCGTCGTCACCATGTTCATCGGTAACCCGATTTCGGGCGCGACTATGCCGAGCGTGTTCCTGCCCGGTGCGTGGGGTCAGATCGGTCAGATGATGGTTCCGGGTGCCTCCTCGACCCTGCTGCGTTCCATCGCGTACTTCCCGGAGGCTGCAACGAGCGGCCAGTGGTTGGTGCTCGGTTCCTGGATAGCAGTTGGCCTGCTCGCCGGCGTCATCGGCTGGGCTCTCAAGGAGCGCCGCACCGTAGCGGTGGAGGCATAAGCCCCGCGGGTTGGATAACCGGCGCAACGTAGCCGGTAAAAACCATAGCTGGTACAACGCAAGAAGGGTGTGCGCCGCGTTCACTGAACACGGCACACACCCTTTCGGCATACCGACTGGTATGCGCTGTTACTGGTTGTCGAGAACGTACTGCTTGAACTGCTCGTCCCGGCGCTTAAATTCTTTAAGTTCATTCTCCAGGGCAGCCTGGTTCTTGGCGACGAGCGGCTTCTGGTACTGCGCCTCCAGGTCGTAGAGTTTCTGCGAACGGCCTACATCCTGATTGCACTGCGCCTCGATGACGGCGATTCGAATTTCCTCTTCTGAGGGGGTGGTGCTCCGAGGAATGTTCTTTTCTTCCTTGACGGTCACCTCACTATCGGGGGTGAGGCCCTTGTCCTTGACGCATCGCTTCCACTCGTCGTCGAGAGATTTTTTGAGCTGCCTATCGCCTGCGGCGTTTCGAACGTCGTTCTCCACACGCCTATACGTGGCGGAGCCGAATGGGATCTCTCCAATTTGCTTTATCTCATCGCTGGCGCGCTGATAACATTCGGTGCTGACATCCTTCCCAGGGTCGGAGGAGGCTGCAGGGGAGGACAGATCCAGTGTATTCGAGTCTTCGCTCTTGTGGAGGCCGTATTTTTGGGCGCGCTCAACATTCCAGAATCCGTAGGTCCTGCCGTAGTTCCTGCCGGCCCCCTCGGTGCGGACAAACATCTTGTAGTGCTGCCCGTGTTCGGCAAAGCATTTTTTGCGGGCGAGCTCAAGGGCTTTGGTAAAGTATTCGTCCTTACCGGTGGTGTCGTATGCATCCAGGGGTAGGATCACCTGGTCATTTTCTACGTCGAAGATTGCTCGGGCGCTTTCGTCCTTCTCTAGAGAAGGGCCGAAAGAGCACGAGGAGAGCGTGAGGCCCAGCAGGATTGCGGCGGCAGCTCGCGCAAAGTTACGCCTTGCGCCGGTAGATACTGCGCCGGTGGATGCTGCGTGGTGGTTAGACATGATGTGTCTCCAATCTGTTACGGGGAGCCCGTGGCGTCACGGCCACAACCCCCCCGTAGACCACGCGAACTATGTGGCCTTGAGAACACTTCTTGAGAAGGTGACTTAACAATACCCCTAGTGGATGCGGGTTTGCGCTCAATAGGGAGGTGCGTGCAGTAGAAATTTTCTGCCGCATGGCGGTTCGGCGCCGGTTGCAGCGCGGTTCGGCGAAGCCATGAAGGAACCCCGCCGAAACCACTGCGAAAACGGCGGAGAGTCAGGACGGACGGGCGGGCGCACCTGATTTGGTGCCCCGCCCGCCTCGCGCCACAATGAACACATGACCGCAGAAGACACCACCACCGCAGAAGACACCACCACCCTGACCAGCGCCAGGCTCGACCTCTGGCTCTGGTCGGTGCGCATCTTTAAAACCCGCTCCCTCGCCGCCGACGAATGCAAAGGCGGCCACGTGCGCGTCAACGACGCCCCCGCCAAACCCTCCCAAAAACTCAAAAAAGGCGACGTGGTGCGCGTGCGCTACCCCGGCTGGGAACGCGTCTTCAAAGTTGAAAAGCTCCTCGTCAAACGCGTAGGCGCACCCATCGCTGTCACCTGCTACGAAGACCTCTCCGGTCCGCGCCCCGCCTACCTCTCCATGCCTCCGGTCGCCAAACGCGAACGAGGCAGCGGCCGCCCCACCAAGAAGGAACGCCGCGCCCTCGACGAACTGCGCGGCCGAGGCGCCTAACAGCGCCCGTCTCGCACGCCTATCTCGCAGAGTGCACCCCGCCCCGCGTGCAGGCACCCGCCGTGGAGGCGGGGAGTAGCCTAGAAGGATGAGCACACAGAAGCACCCGAATAACGCGCCCGGTCAGAACGCCGCGAGCCTCAGCGCGAATGCCGCCGCGAAGAACGCCGAGCCTTCGCTGAACCGGCGCATCCTCGCCCTCGCCGTGCCCGCCTTCGGCGCGCTCATCGCCGAACCCATCTTCGTGCTCACCGACTCCGCCCTCATCGGCCAGCTCGGCAAGGCAGAACTTGCGGGCATGAGCATCGCCGCCACGCTCGTCACCACGGTCGTGGGCCTCATGAACTTCCTCGCCTACTCCGTCACGCCCGCCGTGGCGCGCGCCTTCGGTGAGAAGAACCTGCGCCGCGCCTGGCAGATCGGCGTGGACGGCGTGTGGGTCGCCTTCGGCCTCGGCATGCTCCTCATGATCGCCGGATACGCCTTCGCGGACCCGCTGCTACGCGGCCTCGGCGCGACCGACGAAACCATGAGCTACGCCCTCGACTACCTGCACCACTCGCTGTGGGGTATTCCGCCGATGATGATTATCCTCGCGCAGGTCGGCACGCTCCGCGGACTGCAAGACACCGTCACCCCGCTCAAAGTCGCCACGGTCGGCACGCTCGTAAACATTGTGCTGAACTGGATGCTCATCTACCCGGTCGGCTGGGGTGTCGCTGGTTCGGCGACCGGCACCTCCCTCACCCAGTGGGGCATGGCTGCCGCGCTCGGGGCGGTCATGATGCGCGGCACCCGCGAACACGCCGTCCGCTGGGCACCCGACGTAACCGGCATGCGTTCGGTGCTCTCGCTCGGCTCCTGGCTCATGCTGCGCACCCTGTCCATGCGCATCGCCTCCCTGCTGACCGTGTTCGTCGTGGCACGATTCGGCACCGAACACACCGCCGCCTACCAGCTCGGCATGGGCGTATTTAACCTCTTCCTCTACGCCCTGGACTCCCTCGCCATCGCCGCCCAAGCGCTACTCGGCAAGGAACTCGGCGAACGCGACCTCAACGTAGAATCTGAGCGCGTGAAGGTGCGCCAGCTGAAAAACCGGCTACTGCGCATGAGCCTCATCTACGGCGTCATCACCGGCCTGATCTGCCCGCTCATTGGCTTCTTCGGCTCCTGGATTTTCACGCAGGACGCGCAGGTGGCGTTCCTCTTCACCATCGCTACCGTCATCATTGCGCTCGGCCAGCCCATCGCCGCGTACGTGTTCACCCTGGACGGCATCCTCATGGGTGCGCAGGACGTGAAATACCTGGCGATCGGCTGCTTCATCATGCTGGTGATGTACGTGCCCGTCATGCTCGGCCTGCACTGGGCGGTCGGTGCCGGCACCATGGATGCGCTCGCCGGGTATTGTGGCTTGTGGGCGGCGTATATTCTGTACTTCCAGGGAATCCGCGCGGTCATTTTCGGTCGCCGCGCCCGCTCGGATGTGTGGATGAAAGCCGGTGTCGAGTAGGGGGTAGGTACCGGCGCTCGCGCATATTTTCTGCGGAGTATTTCCTGCGGGCGTAACTCGCCACATTTCGTACCGCCAGCACCCGCCGCGGGTATAACATGACGGGGTACTGAAACCCTCGTGTAAAGGATGAAACCGTGACCGTAACCCGCGAAGAAGCCCTCGAAATTTTTGCCCGCCGCCGCGCAACCCGCGCCTACGACCCCGACCGCCGCGTCAGCGACGAAGACTTCGCCGCAATCCTCGAATTTGCGCGCCTGTCGCCCAGCTCCGTTGGCACCGAGCCGTGGAAGTTCCTGGTCATCCAGAAACCCGAACTGCGCGAGAAGCTCAAGCCGATCGCCTGGGGCATGGCGGGCGCTCTCGACGACGCAAGCCACGTGGTCGTACTGCTGGCGAAGAAGGGCCTGCGCTACGACACCCCGTGGATGCGCCGCACTCTCGAAGGCCGCGACCTCACCGAAGAGCAGATGGAAGCCGCACTCGAGCGCTACGGCAACTTCCAGAAGAACGACATGAAGATCCTGGAAAGCGACCGCACGCTCTTCGACTGGGCATCCAAGCAGACCTACATTGCCCTGGGCAACATGATGACCGGCGCCGCTATGCTCGGCATCGATTCCTGCCCCATTGAGGGTATGAACTACGATGCGGTGAACGAGTTGCTCGCTTCTGCCGGCCTGTTCGATCCGGAGGAATACGGCGTATCCGTGGCCGTGACCTTCGGTTATCGCGCCCGCGAGATCGCGCCGAAGAGCCGCCGCCCCATCGAGGACCTGGTCACCTGGGCGTAAGGTTCTTGCCGGGGTTTAGGCTCGGGATGTTGAGCTCGGGCTTTCGGGCGGGGCGTTTGCGCTAGATGTTTGTGCTGGATGCTCAAGCTAGGTGTTCAAGTTAGACGTTCAAGCCGCCGCCCGTGAAAACTGAATATAAAGAAATGCACCGCCCTTACACGGGCGGTGCATTTCTTTATATCTTTACCGCGCGAAAGCGCGGTGAGATGCGCTTTTGAATTTTTCGTTTGAAATCGCGCGGGGCGATTCGACCCGTATAACGGCGCCGGCCTGTGTGACCGGCCCGTATAGCGGCGGAACGCTACTTCCTAAACGCCGTCAGGCGCATAGAATTCAGCACCACAAACACCGAACTAAACGCCATTGCCGCACCCGCAATCATCGGGTTCAGCAGGCCCGCCACAGCGACCGGAACAGCCACCGAATTGTAGGCGAACGCCCAGAACAGGTTCGACTTAATGGTGCGCAGCGTAGCGCGGGAGAGACGCAGCGCCGTTACCACCGAAGCAACATCCGAACGGGTCAACACAATATCGGCAGCCTCCGCGGCAACGTCCGTGCCCGAACCCATCGCAATGCCCAGCTCGGCAAGAGCCAGCGCCGGGGCGTCATTCACGCCGTCGCCGACCATCGCCACGCGGTGACCGGCCTCCTGCAACTGGCGCACCACCTGCGACTTACCCTCGGGGGTCACGCCGGCGTACACGTTCTCAGCCGAAATGCCGACCTGCGAGGCGACCGCCTGCGCAACCTGCGGGGCGTCACCGGTGAGTAGGATGGGCTCCAGGCCGAGCTCGCGTAGCTGCGCCATGGTTTCTGCTGCCTCCGGCTTGGGAGTGTCGGCGACCGAAATCATGCCGACCGGCTGCGGGGCGGGAGCATCTTCTGCGGCCTCATCGTTCGGGGCCTCGCCGCGGGCGACAACCACCGTCGTCAGACCCGCCCGGCGAGCCTGATCCAGCAGGGCCAACTGGGCCTCGCTCAGTTGCGCACCCGCTGCCTGCAGGTACTCGGGGGTACCCACTAGAACCAGCTGGGGGGTGCCGCTCTCGGCACCGTCACCCGAGCCGCTCAGCACGCCGCGCACGCCTCCGGGAACACCCTCAAAGCCGCTTACGCTCGGTGCCGCAGCACCCTCCGCCAGCACGCCCTGCTCACGGGCAAAACCGGCAATCGCGCGGGCAATCGGGTGCTCACTCAGCGCCTCCACGGCGGCAGCATCACGCAGAACAGACAGGGAACGCTCGTTCTTGGAATCGGTAGAATCCGGCGAAATACCGGACAAGTTACCCGCCGACTCATAGTCACCAAAGGTGCCGTAGAACGCCACAGACATCTCGCCAGTCGTCACCGTACCGGTCTTATCCAGCACCACGCGATCAACCGTGCTCGTCGCCTCCAGCACCTGAGCATTACGAATCAAAATGCCCAACTGCCAGCCGCGACCCGTACCCGCCAAAAGCGCCGTCGGAGTCGCCAAGCCCAGGGCGCACGGGCAGGCCACCACCAGTACAGTCACGGCCACCCCCACCGCCGCCGCACCGTTACCAGACACCAGCCACCAACCGACCAGGGTCAGCGCCGAAATCACCAAAATCACCGGCACAAACACCGCAGAAACACGATCCGCCAGGCGGGCAATAGGAGCCTTTGTCTCCTGGGCGCTCGCCACCAGCTCACCCATCTTCGCCAGGGTCGTCTCAGCGCCCACGCGGGTGGCCCGCACCGTCAACGAACCAGACGTATTGACCGTGGCACCCGTGACCGTATCGCCCGGATGCACCTCCACCGGCACAGACTCACCCGTCAACAGGGACGCATCCACCGCCGACGAACCCTCAACCACCACGCCGTCCGTGGCGATCTTCTCGCCCGGGCGCACCAGGAACAGGTCGTCCGGCATGAGGTCCTCCACCGGAACCTGCACCTGCTTCGTCACGCCCTGCTTATCGGTGCGCAGCAGAGTCGCCTCCTTCGCACCCATGCTCAGCAGGGTGCGCAGCGCCTCCGAAGAACGATCGCGAGTACGGTGCTCAATCGCGCGACCAATCAGCAGAAACAGCGTCACCGTGGACGCCGTATCAAAATACAGCGGCGCATGGTTGCCGGTAAATATCGACCAGAAACTACCGTCCGTATGATGCACATGCGCCGTCAACGCCGGGTTCATGAGCAACTGCGCCAGCGAATAGAAATACGCCAACACCACGCCGAGAGACACCAGCGTATCCATCGTGGACGAGCCATGACGCGCATTAATCAGCGCCGCACGGTGGAACGGCGCGGCACACCAAAACGCAACCGGCGCCGTCAGAACCGCCACAACCCAACCCCAATTCGGGAACTGGAGCGACGGGAACATCGAAATCAAGAGAACTGGCACGCCCAAAATCGCCGCATAAATAATGCGGTCAGTGAAGCCGTCATTCATGCTCGGGGTGCTGTGCTGGTGGCCGCCGCCGGATGCGCTCGCGTTCGTTCCAGCGCCCGCGCGCGGCCCGTTCTTGAGGTGTGCCGTATAGCCGGCATTGTTGATGGTCTCAACGATCTGCTCGTCGCTCACGCCCTCGGGCACGATGACGCGCGCCGACTCCAGCGGCAGGTTCACCGCCGGGTCAACGCCGGGGATTTTGCGGAGCTTACGCTCCACACGACCCACGCAGGATGCGCAGGTCATACCCTGAATATCCACATGGATAATTCGGGTGGACTCCGTTGATTTTACGGTCGTTCCAGCGGAATTAAAAAGAGAGCGCTCATTCTGTGATGAGGACTCACGGGTGGTTGGTGAAGGCTGTGTAGAAGACACAATACTTCCTCAAAACTCAAAAACGGGAGGGTAGAAAAAGGCACACACCAAGCCGGGGGAGGGGCCCCGAAGGACCCCGCCCCGGGTGGTGTTTGGTGCAGTATCAGGGCGCGGCGCCGGGCGCGCGCGGGGGTGAAAGCTGCGGGTAAAACCGCGAGGCTGTGGCGGCGGGAGTAAAGCTACGGCGGCTCAGTGGTCGCCGGGCAGCCCATCCGGCCTGCTCGTATGCGGGCGAACACCGGTCACCTTCGCGCCACGATCAGACACACCGTACGCACGCTTCACGGCAGCCCGCGGGAACGGCGAAGCGTTCACCTTCTCGCGCGCTTTCAGACCCTGCTCGTGCTCGGCGGAACGTTTATTCGCGCTCGTGCCGCTACGTCGCGCGGCGCCGGGCGCATCCTCACGCGCCGTGTATTCGGGGCTCTGCTTCACCCACGAATCGACCAGCGCCGCATCCAGATTCATCTGCCTGGCCACGCGGGCAATCGCGTCGCGCAGGTGCATGTTTTCGACGCCGACGAGGGTGCGAACCGCGCCAACAACCATCGCAATGTACTGCGGAGGGTAAGCCATGATGACTCCTAATCGAGCCGGCTGCCGCGCTAGACGGCGGGGGTGAAGCCAGCCTCGACGATAGCGTCTGCGACAGCCTGGGTGTTGAGGGTGCCCTCGTGCTCAATGGTCACGGTGGAGACGCCGCCCTTGACGACGTCCACGGTCACGCCGGTCACGCCGGGAACTTCGCTGACCTCTTCGCTGACGCTCATAGCGCAGTGGTTGCAGGTCAGGCCGGTTGCCTTAACGGTGGTGGTGCTCATGGTGATTTCCTTTCGGTTGTGGGGTTGAAAACTTAGGTCCGCCCGGTGTTTAGGTGCGGGGCGTGTAGATGCGGCGCGCTGGGGCGCGGTGCGTCTAGCTGCGCATGAGGCGGGAAATGGCGGCGGTTGCCTCTTTGACCTTTGCCTCTGCGATGGTCGGGTCGCCGGTACGTTCGGATTCGACGGCGGCGCCGGTCACGCAGTGGCCGATGTGCTCTTCGAGCAGGTTCAGGGAGACGGCGTGGAGCGCCTTGGAGACCGCGGCAACCTGGGTGAGGATGTCGATGCAGTACTTGTCTTCATCGACCATGCGGGCGATGCCGCGGACCTGACCTTCGATGCGGCGCAGGCGCTTGAGGTGCGCCTCTTTGTTGGAGGTGTAACCGTACTGGGTTTCGGGTGCCTCGCCGCCGCAGCATGCGCCGGTGTGCGCCTCGGTAGGTTCCTTGGCGGGGGCGCCGGATGCGGTGCTGACCTGGGCGGATGTGCTGTGGCAGCACTGGTTGCTAGTGGTTTCCATGACTCCAGTATATACCCTAGGGGGGTATGTCGCAAGGGGGTGTTACGGGTTATTATGCGGTGAGGATTTTCATGCCGAGATTTTTTACGCCGAGAATTTTCGCTATGGGGCTGTAACCCGTGCAGAATTTGTGCCATGGTTTAGCGTCTTCTGCCATGGTTTTTAACTACGACCAAAGACGCTGACCTATGGCACAATTTTGGGCACACAAAAACAGGCGGCCCCGAACACTTCCGCATCCGGGGCCGCCTGCTGCGGTTATCTATATATTGGGTCAGCTGGTTTACATGTCGGGCCAGTCGCGGTGCAACGAATACTCCGTGTCCCCGTCACCGTTATCGTTGAGGTGCCAACGCTGACCGGTACGAATATCGGCCTTGCGTAGGCGCGGGTTCGGGTTATCCTTCTTACCCATCGTCGGGTCGTTCTTGCAACCCCAACGAGTATCGTCTTCATCGCAAGTGCCGCCGACGCGTCCTACATCAACCCACCACACACGCACCAGCAAAGGATCACTGGTCGCCTGCGGAGTCACCATCATCATCTGCCACGGGCCACCATCCACACGGAAACGAGCCGTGTAGTGCACGGTCGCGTACGCGTGGAAGTTACCAGAGCGCTGGTAGGCGTAGCTGGTTTCCGTTTGGCGCGGACGCTCACGAGGGTAGGTGGTGACCGGTTTGCCTGCGGTGTAGTTGGTGTCTGTATCGCCGTTGCCGTACTCGATGACGTAGGAGGAGGGCATGAGTTCAATTTCGACGTGTCCGGCGAGCATGTCTGCTTCGAGGCGGTAGGGGCCTCCGTCGTCGACGTAGAAGTTAATCTGGTCGCCCTTGTAGACGTTGGGGTCGCCTTCTGCCCGGCCGGTGCCTGCGGGGTTGTTGTAGGACTGGTGCAGGGTGGGCTTGCCCGGCTCTAGCGACTCTGCAGCGTGGCGGATTTCCTCCATGACTTCTTCGTAGGTCGGGCCGGTGGGGCCGGGGTTGTTGGTACCGGTGAGGGTGCGGGTAT